>Ga0181580_10003586_pt1 | contig 12619 bp, 4 predicted proteins | sample 071ome_23_FD_132413 | JGI IMG/M metagenome (GOLD analysis project Ga0181580, IMG submission 132413) | Coastal salt marsh microbial communities from the Groves Creek Marsh, Skidaway Island, Georgia - 071403BT metaG (megahit assembly) | ecosystem: Environmental > Aquatic > Marine > Intertidal zone...
AATTTTGCAATTATTAGCATTTAATATTTGTTCGTATATTTTATATCCTATTTTACCAGAGCCTAGAGTTCTAGAAATAAAGTTATGAACTTCATCAATAATTATTACTTTATTATCAAAAGCATTAATTAACTTACCATCAGAATTTTTCTTCCATAATACATCATTTAATGTTTTTTCTTGTAATCCATTATATTTAATAAAACTATAACGATTATTAATTATAGATTTAAGTTGTTCTAATAAATTATTTTGTTGATTATCAGTTAAATCATTAAAATTTTTGAAATCATTTTTATTAAATAATTTTTGTGTTTCTTTATTAATATTAAAATTTTTCTTTGTATTATTTATATCTGAAACCCCATCTATATCACCTGATACTACCTCAGATAATGATTTAGATGATGAATTAGATAATAAATTATCTAAATTAATACTAGAAGATTTTTCTGTTTGTATATTACTTTTAATATTTGAAGAAACTGAAGGTAATTCAACAGATGAAGATGCTGAAGAATTTGTTAATTGAGATTTAGTTTTAGAACCTCCAATCATAGAATTATTTACATTATTAATTTCTGAATATGGTAACCACATACCTTTATTTTTTTGTACAAAATCTTCATTAATAAAATTTGAGAAAATAGAATAATTTATTTCTTCACTATTAAAGAATTTCCAAGAATTATTTTTAGTATATAAATGATGACCTCCTACAAGAAGTTCATCAATATAGTTAGTTTTTAGGGATGCGGGTAATAATACAACTATATCTTTATGATTAATAAGGATTTCAGAAATAGAGATAGATGTAATAGTTTTACCAGTACCAAGTGAATGATAAAGTAAAAGACCTCTGTATGGTGTAGTATGTTGTAAATATACAGCAACAAGACGTTGTTGTATTTTATATTCATCATTAATATCTTTTTGTATAACATCTTTTTTAAAAGTATTTTTAATCCATTTAATAAATCCTACTTTATTATGATAATACCATTCTTTGTTATCTGAAAATCTATAAATTTTATTTTGTAATATATATTTATAGAATGGTTCATATTTAATAAGGAAAGATGAAAGTTTTAATAAATTATCCTTAATAATTAATTTATCAGTAGCCCAAGTATATTGTGAATTTGAAATATATTTTTGTAATAAATTAATTTTATGATGATTATTATCATTTATATAATTAGTAAATTTGTTAATATATTCTTTAATAGATGAGTTATATTTTTTATTATTTGGTAATATTTTAACTTTAGGATATAATGATAAATAATTTTTAATAATACTTATTTCACAAGAACAATCATAGCAATGACATATACCATTAATATTATCATGATTATGATAATAATATTGTTTTCTTGTAATATGATTAAAGTAATTTAATTTTTTTTCATGTTCTAATGGATTCCATTTTTTGTAAGAATATTTATCTCCTTCACGAGAAACAACAAGACGACATTCAGTAGTAAATTTAGGACCATATACAGGAAGGAATACGTGTCCGTCAAAATATTCAAAATTTTTATTTAAATAATATGGAAATCTAAATTTAAGTAATGCTTCTTTTGGTTTTAAAATTTCAATAAATTGTTTTTGTAAATTCATATCATTAATAATAACATCATTCCATAAGAAAAGATACATATCTTCAAATTTTTCTTTAATACTTTTATATTTTTTAATATTTGTAATATTAGATGGTTTGTGTGTTTTAATATATTCAGTAAGTATTTTATCTATTTCTTGTTCGTCATATAAGTCGGGATTAAAATTATGTATATCATTTCTGTCAAGATTAAAATTATTATTATTAAATATATTATCTTTTGTGTCTTTTCCATTTTTATTTTCATTTTTATTTTCATTTTTATTTTTAAAAATTTTATCTGGATATGACAAATTGTTTCTTATATCAGAAATCACAATAATTTCTTCTCCTGCATCAGATAAGGTTTGTTTTAATTCATTTGCTTTTTCAACTGTTAATAATTCTTTAATAATTTTAATATATCTATTTCCTTTAACTTTGCTATTATTTGCTTCTTGGATAATATTTTTATTAAATGTACGAGAATCAATAAGAATAAAATTGAGATTATCAAATAATTCAAGTAATATTTTTATATGATTTCCAGGAGCGGCACCAATATATATAATAGTATTTTTTTTAGATGATTTTGCTTTTAATGTTTTATTAATATTATTAAAAAATTGTAATTCTGAAAGTAATAATTTACGTTGTCCCCAATGGAATTGAGTAATATTTGAGTCATCATTTATATTTTTATTGTAAGGTAATAATGGCAAATCATTATATATAATATTTTCTATATTATTAAAATTAAAGAAAGATGTATTTAACGAATTATTATTAAATTTTTCTACTTCATAATAATTGATATTATGTATTATTTTACCAAATGGATTATTTTTAAAATAAAATAAATTATCATTTATTTTTATATTATTAGTAATATTATTGTTATAATTTAGAGAGTTATTATTTGAATTATTATTACTATTATTATTCATTTGATTATTGATAGATTGTGATGTCATTTATAAAATTATTAAAAGTTTTATAATTTATTATTAAATATAAATAAAATAAAAACTATATAAATATATTTATTATATTAATATTTTTTTAAGTATAAAATATTAACAATTTTAATTGTTTAAATATAAAAATAAATATATTTAGTAATAATAATTATAATTTAATTTTATTTTAAATTTTTTAAATAATTTAATACTTAAATAAAATAAAATGACATCCAACGGAAACCCACAACAAACTAATGCAAATGAAGAACAACAAACTAATCTAGATAAAGAAAAAGAAGAAAATATTTTAAAAAATATATTAAAATATTTTGAATTTTATGTTGAATTAAAAAAGAGTATAAAAAATATAAAAATTTCAAATGATGATGAAGCAAAAAAATTTGCTGAAACATTATTTGAAAATGCTAAAAAAAATAATGAACAATCGTCATTAATGAAAATTATTAAGGACTATTATATAAAAAATTATAAACAATTATATAATTATAACGAATTTATTGATAAAATATCAATAGAAAACTATGATGGAAAAAATCGAAAACTATTACATAATATATTACATGATATTAATGAACATGTATTAAAAGAACTATCATCTTTAACTAAAATTAAAAAATTGGCTAATCAAGAATTACCAGATATTACACTAATAAATATTGAAAGAAAATTTCCAACAGATAAATATATAACAAGTAAAGAAAACGAACATCCATTTATTACTTTATTATTTGACAAAGGAATAGAAAAAGTAATAAATGTTCTTAAACAATTTAGTTCAATATTAAAATTAGTAAAAAAAATCCATTCACCAATAACAGAAAAAAGTTTAGATTTATCAGATGTAGAAAGTATTAATGAATTATATAAAAAATTAAGAGCATATTATATAACACCTTTATATAATGAATCTGTAATAGTACCAATAGAAATTGAAAATATGGAAGAAAATATTCAAAAACAATTAGAATTAAATTCATCACATTTTGATGAAGATACATATAAACAAATTGAAAGTCAATATAAAATTTTATTAGCAAAATTTAATGACCATGTAAAAGAAAATGCTAAAATTGCATCAATGTCTAATACACAACTTTTCAAACTAACACAAAAAAGTATAGAAACAAGGCAAGATAATATTAATATGTCATTAAATGAAGTAATTACTATATTAAAGGGAGATATTCAAACAAAAGATAACATAGAAAAGAGTTTAAAATTACTTCACGACAGTATATATTTATTAGATAGTGTGATTAAATCTGCATCGGTTTATAAATTATCATTACATACTTATTTATATAATTATTCAATAAGAATACACTTATTATTAGATAAAATTCAAAAAAAAATTAATGGTAATAATAATTTAATAGATTTACAATCTAAATTTGATAAGGAATTAGAATATTATAATAGTATATTTTGTACAAATAATAATGATTTAATAGGGTGGATAAAAAAAAATCATATTTCATATTTAGATAGTACAAGTATTATTCCAAAGAATAAGATGAAAAAAATGACAAAAAAAATTAAAGAATATATTGGTCTAGAAAGTAGTGAAAAAGTACCATCAACAAATAAAAATGAATATACAATATCTTTAACAGCAACAATTAAAATATTATATAGGTTAAATAATTATAATACAGTTGCATTGAAAGAATATTTTAAGATAAAAGATAATGATAATTTAGAAGATAAATTAGAAGAAAAGTTATTGGAAATTGATTTACAAAATTATGATAAAAAGAATAAGGATAATATGTCTACTATGATAAGTGCATTATCAGTAAAATCGAATACAACTTTTGATAATTTTTTTACTAAATTAAATGAAACAAAAGGACAAATTAAATTATTATCTAGAGAAGAACATGGAAAAAAAGTTTTAGAGATTACAGCAAGTGATAATTCAATAAAATTCTTTATAAATCCAATTGAGAAGATGACTAGAAAATCAATAACACGAGGCGTCCCAAATGGGAAAAAAAAAGGAGGACAAAAAGGAGGTGAATTAAAAGATACATTAGATATGAATGAATTCAGTCAATTATTTTCTAATTTAAAAAATCATACAGATATTTACAATATTTTAAGAAAAATTTATGAAAAATTACCCCCTGTTTATAGAAAAAATTTAATAGAAGAATATACAGAAATGAAAGCAAGTGGTAATTTACAATTAAATGATGTAATGAATATGATAGATAATTATTTACCATATACTAAACCAATAAACAAAAGTTTAATGGAAGTATATGAACAACGTTTTAAGGATATGTTTGGTAATTATCATAATATGTATTATACATTTAAAATATTAATCCCATTATATATTATCTTAACATTATTAGCATACCAAAGTACAATAAAAAAAGAAATAGATGTATTTAAGATTGATAATTATAATTCAATAGATAATATAATATCGAATGTAAAAGTATGTAAGAAGCAATATTTGGACATATATGGTAGTAATTATGGAGTAAATATAAATGTTATGGAATTAACAGAAGATAATATAGATATAGTTTTATCATCATTTCTTAATGATGTAATATCTTTAACAAATTTAGAAACTACCCAAGATGGTTTATTTACAAAAGCTGATATAAGTGAAGACACTTATGAAGAAGTAATGGTAAAATATTTCAATAAAACACCATATAGTTTAAAAGGGTCTTTATATGAATATAACTTTTATTTTATATATATAATAGAAGGTCCAGATTTTCCATCTACAGAAGAACAATCTAAACCAGTCTTTTTAGATATTTATAAAAATAAATTAATAGAAGGAAGTAAAAATTTAAGTTATTATAATGTATTAATGGACTCTTTAATTGAATATAACACTATTTATAAAACTATTGTTGATGAAGAAATAACAGACCACATAAGATTGACACGTAAAGATCAAGGAATTGGTGCTGTTTTACAAAATGCGGATAAACATAAGTATTTATTTTCTTTAAAATTAATAGAACATTTAAAAAAACCAAATATTAAATATGAAATATCTAATAGGTTAGAAAATTTTTTTAAAAATAAACAATTATTATATACAGTTACCAAAAGTATTAGTGAAGTAGATCCAGATACAGTAAAAGTATTAAATACAACAATAGATATTGATTCTAATTTTTCAAAAGAAGAAAACAAAATATTAAAAGATACAACTAATTATGAAATTAATAAAATAAATATAAGAGATTCAACAGAAAAAATCTATTTATCCAATTTAATAATTTTTAAAGAAATAGATAAATTAAATATGGAATTAGAACATATAATATCAGAAGAAAAACTTCCAGTAAATAAAATTTTATTAAATTTATCATTATTTATAATAATGTCGTTAATTATATTAATGATAGTAAAGAAAATGACAATTACACAAGAAAGTTATAAGAATTATGTGAAAGTACAAAAAGTTTATGAATTATATGATTATCTTACAATGTCTCCAGAAGACTTTAAAAAATTAATAGCACAACAAGGAGATAAAGTAAAGAAAGATTTTGATATGTATAAAATTTTAAAAGAAGATTTAACAGAATCCCATCAAGATTTATTTAAATTAAAACAAGAAATGGATGAATTATTTAATATTAATTCAAAGGCAACATATAAAACAAAGATGATTGAATTGGAAGCATTAGCATCTCGTGTATTTACATTAGATAAAGAAATAGATGAGATGTATATAGATATAATTGGAACAGTATTTATAATAATGTTCTTTGTTTATTTTATATATACAACAATAACACTTATATAATGGGGGAGTCCGTCGCTCCCCCAAAACCCCCTCTAATTAGTTTAAGTTGTGGGGGAGTTTCCCCCAAAACCCCCTCTAATTAGTTTAAGTTGTGGGGAAGTTTCCCCCAAACCCCCCTCTTTTTAGTTTAAGTTCGCTTCGCTCACAATTTGCGCGTTTTTTTTTAGATGATAATAATAAAGGAAATTTATTGATAAATAAAGTAAAATATACAAAGTAAAAAATTAACGCGGTAAATATTTCACTAAAACTTATATTATTTTTATATAAATTTTATAGAAAAAATAAAGTTTATTTTATTGAAAAATTAATACTATAAATTTTATATTAAATCCATATAAAATTCAGTGGAAAGTATTAGTATTATAAATATTATAAATATTATAAATATTATAAATATTATAAATATTATAAATATTATAAATATTATAAAAATAAAAAAAATTATTTTAAATTTAATTTTTTATTTTTTTAAAGTTTTTTATTTTTAAATTTATTCATTAAATAATTTAAATAATATATTTGGATGTGTTAAATATACATAGCCAGATGCTACTTGTCCTTGTCTTCCAACTCTACCAATTTTTTGTAAAATAATTTCATTTGGTAAAGTAGTAATATCTGACATTAAAATCATATTTTGGATTAATAAATTTAAACCAAAAGCACCTGAACTATCTGTAATATTATATGCTAAATAACCTTTATTTAAATCTTTAATATTTTTCATATAAAATTCTCGTTCTTTATCAAAGATACTTCCAATCCCAATAATGCGTGTAATTTCTTTTAATTCATTAATATTATGTGTAAGATTGAGTTCATATTTCCATCCTTGAATATATTCTCTTACATTTCCAACTTCATTGCATTTTAATGGCATAATATATCTATAATTTTTCTCATCCATTTTAGAAGTAGTATTATGATGTTTTAAAAACTCAACACTATTAATAATATGTTGATTATTAATAGGTATTTTGTTAATAGTATGATTGTCATAAGCATTTTCTTCTAATTGGTAGAAATAATCAACATTTACATCATGATTTTTAGAATGTAATAATCTATTTTTTTGATTAGATATATTAGTTAATTCTTTTTTAATATTAGATTTAATTGAAGATACATATTGTGTTAATTCGTGATTAATTTCATCAATTGTAATAATATCATCTTTCTTAATCTTATATTTTTCAATATTATCATAAATTTGCGAGATATTAGAAGTACCAATAATACAACCACCTCCAAATTTCCAAGATTGAGATTCAAGAATATGCTCATATAATATTTCTTCATTTTTAGTAATATTACAATCAACATCAAATAAATCACTAATAAATTTATCATGTATATTATATTCAATAATATTATGAATAAATTTGATAATATTTTGGATAATATTATCAAATGATATAGATTTAAAATCAAAATGTAGCATTTGTTCTTCAAAATCAAAAGTTATATCTTGATATTTTAATTTTAATTGTTTAAATTTATTATACATATCAATTAATAATTGAGGTGATAAAAACCGTTTATAGACATTATCATTTTCAATTCTAATTAATTGTTTATATAAATCATCTTTATTTTTAGATAATGAAAATGGTGAAAGAATTTGTTCTTCATCATTCCAATATGATAGTAATGTAGTTGTAATACCAATACGATTAGTGTATATAACATTAATATATTTTTCTTTATCTAAAAGAGTGTTGTTCCGCATATATAAATTTTGTACTTTTTCATCAATAATATCAAAAGAAGTAGCAGACATAATGAATGATAATTTAGGTAATTTCTTAATAATTTCATTAAGAGTATTATCAGATTTATCAGGTTCATCAATAATTAGACAATAATTCTTATTTGAACCATAATTAAAATCATTATCAAGAAGAGTTTTATTTAACTTTTCAAGATGTTTATAATCAGGTTTATTAAAAGGAATTTGAATATCTAATTCTACACCTTCAAATAACATTTGTTGATAATCATAGACGAAATCATTTTGAACGATATACATATATGGTAAAGTATTTTTACAATGATATGATGGATTCATAGAATATTTCTTATGTCCTATTTTATTGATATATGCGAATGGAATACCACATCTATACATATTAGCTGCGGTTTGGTCTTTTACTGGAGGTTTAGAAATACAATAGAAAACGGAAATACCTTTTTCTTGATGTATTAAATGACTTAATGGAGCAACTAATGCGGTTTTACCGCAACCAATTCCCCAAGGTAAGATATATAAACCTTCCATATTATTAGTTTGTAAAAGATTTAAAAGATTTTGTTGTTCATCATATAATTTTAGATTATGTTTAAATGAATTCTTATAATGATTATTAAATAATCTATAAGAATAATCATTAATAAAAGTAATCCACATTTGTTTATGATTTTTCATTTTATCAACATAATAATCAATAAACAATTCAATTATGTTAATAACATATTGATTATTCATAAGTAGACTATAGTTTTCTTTATAAGTATCACGAAGTGAAACAAAAGAGTTGATAAACAAATCAAAATTAGAAGATTTAAAACCTTTATTGACAAAATGCATAAAATATAATATAATGTATTCAATAATATTAAAATGAGAAATTCTATGATTTAACGTTTCATTATCTAATAAATCATCAAGTTCTTTTAATAATTTATTATCATGATTTACATTATTTTTTTGAATTAATAAATCTGTTTTTTTAACATGAACTTTTGAAGATTTAGTTCTTTTCAGACTTTCATTTGAAAGTTCATTTACATTATTTGTAGATAAATAATCTTGAATATTTGAGATAGACCTATGTAATGACAACATATGTTCATTATGTGATTTATCATAGTCAAAATCATTTTCTTTAATAATTTTTTGTAAATTTTCAAAAACATCTTTATGATCATCTTTTCCAGATTTTTTATCTTTTCCAGATTTTTTATAATCATCAACTTTATACATTTTAAGTAAATGTTTAGTTGAATGTTTAAGAATTTTTTCCATAATTTTCTCAAAATATGGTTTTAATGATAATACATTACTAACATTTCGCATGTTAGTAGACAAATCATTATTTCCTTTATAATTACACTCATTAAAATATTTCAACGCTGATATATAAATTGAATTAGTTTCATCTTTAGACATTTCAATAGTTAATTCCCATTCTTTACCATAATTAATATGAGGATCATAAAATTCTGTTTCCGTCTCAATAGGCGTATTTTGTAATACTTCTAATTGATTAGGCTGTTCATCGCATTCAATATTTTCCATATTTTCCATATTTTTAGGCGTATTAATAACAAAAAGGTTAATATTTAATCAACCGGTACATATAATAATACTATAATAAGTCATTTTTTATATATAAATATATAATATTTATTTTTATATATTTATTAAACATTAATGTAAAAATATATGTATATAAAAGATTATAATATATATGTATTATAATATTCTAATATTAAATAAATTATAATATGAATATTACAAGTATAATTGATAATATTACAAATATTAATTATAATTCTGAATATTATGATAATAATTTAAATAATTATAATAAAATACTATTATTATCAAACATATGTAGTATATTGACATATTATTATAAATCTATTATTAATAAAATGAAGACTATATATTCTTTTATATATTATATAAAATTCGTAATGAGTTTATATTTTATATTTAATGATAATTTAAATGTATATAGTGAATTGTTATTTATATCAAATTTAATTGAATTATCAAGCCATAATTTTTATAATAATAATATATTATTTAACAGTGTAAGTAAAATATGTTCATTTATATTTTTACTATTAAATCTGAATATAAGAACTAATGATATAAATAAAACTCTTCCATTAAATGATATTCATATATTTAATCCACCTACTCATAATTTAAATAGTATTGACTTAATTTCAGTTACAAGCCCATTAATATATTTTAATATAATTAAATTTTTCAAAAATAATCGTGAAAATTATATAGATTATATAAATTTAGAAATAATGAAAGTAATTAAATATGATTATAATATTTTTATGAGCTTATGGAGCTTATGTATGTGTTATATGATGACAATAAGTGTAATAAATAGTGAAAAATATAGTTCTATTAATGATCTTGTATGCAAAAAATTTGATGAAACATATATATTGAATACATCAATAATGCATTTTTATTATAGTAAATATGCTGAATGGATAGATACTATATTTATTATAATATTTAATAAACCATTAATAAATTTGCATTATTATCATCACGCAAGTACAGCATATTTAGTATATATAAATAGTAATTTATTTGATATAACAAGTAGTTTTTATTGTATACCTCTTATATTAAATACAGGAGTACATACAATCATGTATTTATATTATGCAATACCTGCAAAAATGCAATGGTGTAAATCATATATTACAAAGATTCAAATAACACAACATATAATATGCTTAATAGTATTAATGTATACATTAAATAAATATATTAATAATGAATATTGCTATAATCAAATATATGGTATAATATCTGGAATTATACTATATATGTATTATTTAATCGCATTTATTAATTTTTATATTAAAACATATATTATTAAAAGGAAAAAGAAAGACTAATTATAATTTTTATACTTTTATACTTTTTTACTTTTTTTATATTTAATTAAATAAATATTTGGTAATTTTGGAATATAACATATATTATATAAATAATCAAGATATATATTCTTATTATTATATAAATTATTATATAAAAAATTATATATAATATATAATGTTAATTGATTAAATATATATACATTGAAATAATAAATAAATATTAGTGTTATTAGCAATATTAATATTAAGATAATATAAAAAAATAAATAATGTTAAATTGTTTATTTTAAATTATTTATTATATATTATTATATTATGTTATAAAATAATAAATATTGTATTTTATAATCATTACCAAATAATTTTTTATTTCTTATATGTTTTTTTTTAGCCCATATATACATTTGTATAAATCCTATACTCATGAAAGTAATTCTTGTTAAAAATGTATAATAATTATCGCTTAATAATGCAAAACAAAACCAACAAAAAATTTCTGTACTATAATTTGGACAACATACATATTTGAATAATCCATTATTTAATAATACATATTCATTATTTTTTCGGGAATAAGATTGTATATAATGACAATTGAAATTTAATATTTGACTTATAAACCATAAAAAAATTATAATATATTTAATAAAGATATTTATATTAAATATATTATAATTATATGTAATAGTAGTATATGATAAATATATACTTGTCATCCAATAATAAATACAATTTTTAAATAGATTTGTTATTGGCATAGTATTTTTTGAAAACTTATGTATATAAATACTTTCAAAAATTCTTTTAATATAATGTAAAATCCATAATTTTACACCATAATCACTATAATTATTAATAATATATGGAAAGAATATTAATCCTCCCAAATATTCAATTATATATACTGTCCTCCAATTAATTTGTTTTCCTAAATCTATTAATACATTATCTTTATATATAAATCTTTTATTGACATCATTATTATATTTTTTGTAAAATAATTCATAATTATAATTATATAATATATATTCTTTATTTTTGAATTTAATAATTTTATAATTATTTATATTATTTTTTTCTATATTATCAATACTTTCAATATTTTCTTTATATTCATTTAATTTTTGTGAAATTTGTAATGCAATTTCATTTTTATTTATATGTGTCATTAATACTGGTAATCCGTATAAATATATACTAATAATTAAAGTATTAATAAATAAATTATTAATAAAATTTATTAATCCGTAAACTTCAATAAAACTACCTAATGGATATAATATTTTATATAAATTATATCTTAAATATATTATAAATTTATTAGTATGATTAAAATTATATAAGCTTCTTACTAAATCAGCAATACCCCAAACAATACCCATATAATTTTTATATTTTATTACATATATAGAACAAATTATTCTACTAAAATTTTGTATTAATGAATTATAAATATTTGATTTAATTAATTTAATGAATATAAATAATAGTTCAGTAAGTTGGAATATTTGAACATATTTAATAATTTGTGTATTATTATAATAACAATTATAGTTGTAAAATATTTAAATTTATATTAATATAATTAAATATTTTGAGTAT
>Ga0181580_10003593_pt1 | contig 12609 bp, 13 predicted proteins | sample 071ome_23_FD_132413 | JGI IMG/M metagenome (GOLD analysis project Ga0181580, IMG submission 132413) | Coastal salt marsh microbial communities from the Groves Creek Marsh, Skidaway Island, Georgia - 071403BT metaG (megahit assembly) | ecosystem: Environmental > Aquatic > Marine > Intertidal...
AGGGAATATCCCAATGATGCCGGGCGTTGCGGGCAATGCCCTGGCGCTGACCTATCAGACCCGTGAATCCGGGATTTCGTTCCACAGGGCCGCGCCGGCCGGGCCCCGGCTGCGCAATAAATAGGCACAACAGGGACTATTGAGTAAAATAGCCCGTTTACCACAGGGAAACACAACAACCCGCTCCGGCCGGTCACTACGTGCGGCAGTCGGAGACTTGCAGACCTTCTTATGGCGACCTTCCTCCTGGGCGTAAATCACACCACTGCCAGCGTCGATGTACGTGAGAAGGTGGCTTTCGCCCCGGAAAAAATGCATGACGCCCTGCAGCAGGCCTGTGCGGATGTCGGCCTGGATGAAATCGTCATCGTTTCCACCTGCAACCGGACCGAGTTGTACTGTGAGCCCGGCGAAGGTCCGGCGGCCGCACACAGCTGCGACCAGGTGCAGGCGAAAGTCCAGCAATGGCTCGCCAGCTACCACCAGTTGCAGGACGAGCAGCTGATAAATTGCCTCTACAGTTTCGAAGGAACTGACGCCGTCACCCATGCCATGAAAGTCGCCAGCGGCCTCGATTCCATGGTGCTCGGCGAACCGCAGATTCTCGGCCAGCTCAAATCCGCCTATGCCGTTGCCCGGGAAGCCGGCACGGTCGGCAACAGCCTCAGCCGCCTGTTCGAGGAAACCTTCGCCGTGGCCAAGCAGGTACGCACTGATACCGCCATCGGCGAGAATCCCGTGTCGGTGGCTTTCGCCGCCGTCACCCTGGCCGAGCATATCTTCAGTGACCTGCGTGATACCAACGCACTCATGATCGGTGCCGGCCGCACTATCGAGCTGGTGATCCAGCACTTGCGCCGTGCCGGCGTAGCGCACGTGGCGGTGGCCAACCGCACCCTGGAGCGCGCGCTCGAACTGAAAGAGAAGTACGGCGTCAGCGAAGTGCTGTTTGCCGATTTGCCCGAGCAGCTGGAGAAGGCGGACATCGTGGTCAGCTCCACCGCCAGCCAGGTGCCGATCCTTGGCAAGGGGGCCGTTGAAAGCGCACTCAAGGCGCGCAAGCACAAGCCCATCTTCATGGTGGACCTGGCAGTGCCGCGGGACATCGAACCTGAAGTGGCCGAACTGGACGACATCTACCTGTACAGTGTCGATGATCTGGCCCAGGTCATCGACGCCAACCTGCAAAGCCGCCAGCATGCGGCCCAGGAGGCGGAGAAGATCATTACCCAGGGCGTGGCCAGCTATGAAGAAAAGCTGCGCACGCTCGGCATCGTTTCCACGCTGAAGAATTTCCGCCAGAAAGCGGAGCACATCCGCGACACGGAACTGGAAAAAGCCCTAAAGCTGCTCGAGAAAGGCGAGGCACCGGAGAATGTGTTGGCCAGTCTGGCGCGCCTGTTGACCAACAAGCTGATACACGCACCCAGCGTGCAGATGAAAAAAGCCAGTGCCGACGGCCGCAGCGAACTGATCCAGCTCGCCGAAGAACTGTTCGAACTGGAAGCGAGCAATGAAGAGGTCAGCACCTACGATCCCGAAGACGAAACACACAACCAGCCTTAACCAGGCAGGTACCCCGCCAACGCAGGAAAGCAGTACACACCATGAACCCATCCGTTATCAGCAAGCTGGAACACCTGAAGGACCGCTACGAGGAGCTCGAAGCGCTGCTCAGTGATGCCGGCGTCATCGCTGACCAGGATAAGTTCCGCAGCTATTCCAAGGAATACGCGGAACTGGAGCCGGTGGTGCAGTGTTTCAGTCGATTCACGCAGAAGCAGACGGAGCTTGAGGAAGCCAGGGTCCTGCAGAAGGACAGTGATCCTGATGTCAGGCAGATGGCGGAAGACGAGGTCTATGCCGCCCAGTCCCAGCTGGAGGCGCTCGATACGGAGCTGCAGAAGCTGCTGCTGCCGAAGGATCCCAAGGATGAATGCAACGTATTCCTGGAAATCCGTGCTGGCACCGGCGGCGATGAAGCCGCGATTTTCTCCGGCGACCTCTTTCGCATGTATTCGCGTTACGCGGAAACCCAGGGCTGGCATGTCGAGGTGATGAGTGAACGGCAGGGCGAGCATGGCGGCTACAAGGAAATCATTGCCAGGGTTGCAGGCAGGAATGTCTATGGCCAGCTCAAGTTCGAGTCCGGCGCCCATCGCGTACAGCGCGTACCGGAAACAGAAACGCAGGGCAGGGTGCACACCTCGGCCTGCACAGTGGCCGTCATGCCCGAAGTCGATGATCTCGAGCAGATCGAAATCAACAAGAACGACCTGCGCGTAGACACCTTCCGCGCCAGCGGCGCCGGCGGCCAGCACGTCAACAAGACCGATTCCGCCATCCGCCTGACGCACATTCCGACCGGCATCGTGGTGGAATGCCAGGATGAGCGTTCACAACACAAGAACAGGGCGCGCGCCATGTCGCTGCTGCAGGCCAAGCTGCAGGCGGCGGCGGAAGCCGAGCGCAACAAGGAGCAGTCCGACACCCGCCGTGACCTTGTCGGCAGCGGCGACCGTTCCGAGAAGATCCGCACCTACAACTATCCCGATGGACGCATCACCGACCATCGCATCAACCTGAAGCTGAACAAGCTGGCCGACGTCATGGCCGGCAACATCGGCGAGATCATCCAGGCGCTGATCACCGAGCACCAGGCCGACCAGTTGGCCGATATGGCGAGTTGAGCGGCCGGTATAACCCCATGGCCACCATCAAACAGCTGATTGCAGACGGTGAGGCAGCACTGGCCTGCAGCGATTCGGCGCGCCTGGATGCCGAGATACTCCTCGCCTTGTCTCTGAACAATACCCGTACCTGGCTGTATACCTGGCCTGATCACGTGCCGCACCTGCCGCAACAGCACATGTACCTGGACCTGCTGCGCAGGCGCAAGGCCGGCGAGCCGGTGGCCTATCTGGTGCATCGCAGGGAGTTCTGGGGGCTCGACCTGAAGATCGATCATCATGTCCTCATCCCGCGCCCTGAAACCGAATTGCTGGTACAGACGGTGCTGGATGCCCTCGCCGGCAACCCGGTCGCCCGGGTTGCGGATCTCGGTACCGGTTCCGGCGCCATCGCACTTGCCCTGGCGTCGGAAAAGCCGCAGTGGCAGGTCATCGCGACGGACATTTCCGGGGAGGCGCTTGAGCTCGCCCGCGACAATGCCAGCCGTCTCGACATCACCAACGTAATATTCAGCCCCGGGGAATGGCTGGCACCGCTGGCAGGCATGACACTCGATGCCATCGTCAGCAATCCGCCATATATCGCTGAAGGCGATCCACACCTGGCCGAGGGCGATGTTCGCTTTGAGCCTGTACATGCGCTAGTCTCAGCCGACGCCGGCCTGGCAGATATCCGCCGGATCGTAGAGGACAGTCCGGCCCACCTGGTGCCGGGAGGTTATCTGATGCTCGAGCATGGTTATGACCAGGGGGCGGCTGTGAGGGAGATTTTCGCCGCGGCCGGATTTACCGAAGTCGCCACGCACAGGGATCTGGCGGGGTTGGAGCGGGTGACCACAGGGACGATAACGGGATAAACCGATAAAGGGATAAACCGATAAAGGGATAAAGGGATAAAGGGATAAAGGGATAAAGGGATAAAGCTTAACCATTGCTATTCTAGGTAAACCTTCAAACTTCATGAAACTATCCACTGCGATTAATACAAAACATGACACTGGTATCCGAATACGGACGCTTTATCCCTTTATCGGTTTATCCCTTTATCGTAAGACCGGTTCAATTCACTGAAGTATGATGTTCTCGCATTTATGAACAACGACCAGTTACTCCGCTACAGCAGGCATATCCTGCTCCCCCAGATGGATGTGGCCGGGCAGGAAGCCTTGCTCGATGCCACGGTTCTGGTCATCGGCCTGGGCGGTCTCGGTTGTCCCGCGGCCATGTACCTGGCCAGCAGTGGTATCGGTCACCTGGTGCTGGCCGATGCCGACACCGTGGATTTAAGCAACCTGCAGCGCCAGATCGCCCACGGCACTGGCAATATCGGCATGAGCAAAGTGGCCTCCGCCGCGGAATCCATTGCACGGCTCAATGACACCGTCAGGGTCACCAAGCTGGACCAGCGCCTCGAAGGGGATGCCCTCGACGCAGCGGTGAAGGGCGCTGATGTGATCCTCGACTGTACCGACAATTTCTCAACCCGTTTTGCCATCAATGCCGCGGCAGTGAAATACAAGGTGCCGTTGGTGTCGGGTGCCGCCATTCGCCTGGAAGGGCAGGTCAGCGTCTTCGATGTCCGCGATGCCGGCAATCCCTGTTACCAGTGCCTCTACCAGGACGGTGACGACATGCAGCTGAGCTGTTCGGAAAGCGGTGTCATGGCCCCCCTGGTCGGCATTATCGGCACTCTCCAGGCCCTGGAGGCCATCAAGCTCATCACCGGCATCGGCAGCACCCTTACCGGGCGCCTGTTGTTCCTCGATGCCCAGACCATGCAGTTTCGCGAAATGAAACTGAAGAAAAACCCTGCCTGTCCCTGTTGCGGCTGAAACACCCGCGTCCCGTTTGATCTGCGTCAACCAACCCGCTCAAAGGGCGCGGTGGGCTATTGAAGAAGCGCGGAGCCGCCCGCAGATACCTGTCAACAGAGGACGGAAACGCCCGCTGCAACATTCAACAGGATGCCCGACGGGGCCAACAGGAGAGAACCATGAACCTTATTCTGAAACGTTCAGGCCTGGGTGCGCTGGACAGTTTTTTCAACGACAGTTTCTTCAATGACAATCTGCCGTCCTTCAGGCTCTTGCCCGAGACGCGCATGGAGGTCGGCAATATCGCGGTTGATATCAAGGAATCCGATGCCGGTTATACCGTGAAAGCGGATTTCCCGGGGCTCAAGAAAGAGGAAATCGATATTTCCGTGGATAACAATGTCCTGACCATTGCCGCCGAGCACAAGGACGAGGCGGAGGAAAAGAAAGAGGGTCGGATCATTCGCCAGGAGCGTCGCTACGGCAAGTATTCGCGCAGCTTCAATCTCGGCAAGAATATCGATGAGTCGAAAATCAAGGCGAACTTTGATAACGGCGTGCTTACCCTGGATATCCCGAAGGGCGATATTCCACCGGCGCGCAAGCAGATCCCGATCAAGTAAAGTGCGGCAACCGGGCAGGTGGTTTTCCTCCTGCCCGGATCATCCGGCAGCGGGAGTCTTTAATTGACCTGCTCCTGCTGGCCTGTGAGAATTGGCGGCTTCTTACCGGCCAATTCGCAAGGAGCTAACCGCTGCAGTCATGGCAAAATTTTCCAGAAGTATCACAACCATCCTCCTCCTGGTCCTGCTGCCCCTGTCAGGCAGTGCCGCCGAGGACAATACCGTCTCCTATACCCTGACCCGCCAGTACGGCAGCGTGCTGTTCAGGGTCATGCAGCAGCAGTATCTCAACCTGGTCGGGCGTTTCGACAATTATGCCGCCACCCTGGTCATGGATTTCGCTGATTTGTCCAATTCCCGCCTGACAGCCAGCGTGCAGATGGGCAGTCTCGACATGGCGGACGGCGACGTGGTGGAAACCCTGGTGAATTCAAGCGCCTGGTTCAATGCCCCGCTCTATCCCGAGTCCACCTTCACCACGACCAGTGTTGATGTCACCGGTGAAACTACGGCGGACTTTCTCGGCGAACTCAACTTCATGGGAATCACCCGGCCGTGGACCCTGCACGTGCAGTTTTATGGCGGTTCGGACAGCAAGCTGGAAGGATCGAGTATCGGCATGCTGGCCACCGGCAGCTTCAACCGGACCGATTTCGGTCTCGACCAGTACTTGAACATGGCCGAGGATCTGGTCAGCCTAGAGATCAATGTGAAATTCAACAGGGACTGATCCCTGCATTCAAAGTGAGGAACCATGAAACCCATCCTGAAAACACTCCCGGTCATCGCTGTCTTCCTGCTCACGTCCTGTACCTGGGTTAAGCTGACCGCAGCGGGTGAAAATGTGGCGGTACTGACAGCGGCCGAAGTCGCCAATTGTGAACGCACCGGCACCACGACGGTTTCCGTGCGGGACAAGGTGGTGCTGGATCGCGATATGGACAAGGTGGCGCTGGAGTTGCGTACCCTGGCTCGCAACCGTGCCGCCGATCGCGGTGACGCCATCGTGCCGGCGACGCGCGTGGAGGACGGCGAACAGACGTTCACCATTTATCGCTGCCGCAGCTGATTACCGGGCTTACTTGCGGGAATACCACAGCAGCGGCAGGAAGGCGCCGATAATAAATACCGGCAGGTGCAGCACCGCGACCAGCAGCCAGGACAGCACCAGGCTGCCGCCGAGGGTAAGCCAGAACACCTGCCAGCCGCGGACATTGCGCCGCTCGCGGCCGCCTTGCCCGGACGGGGCGCTGACCAGTGCACTGCCGCAATTCATGCAGTAACGGGCATGCTCCGGCCAGGATTGTTGGCATTGTTCACAGAATTTCATTTCAACACTTACTGCTTTTCGCTATGATACCGGCCCAATATTCTGAATTATAAAGAAAAACGCTGCATGCAGTCTGAAAGTGAAACAGTAGAGACAGAAACCACCGCCGACAATCCCGAATCCCCTGTACCCAATAACGACGAGAAGGCCGGCAATGACAGCGGCCAGGAAGGGGACAGCACCGGGAAAGTGAAATTCAACGAATTCGACCTGCCAGAGCCGCTGCTCAGGGCAGTGGATGACCTGGGTTTCGAATTTTGCACACCTATCCAGGCCCAGAGCCTGCGCTACACCCTCGAAGGCCATGATGTCACCGGCAAGGCGCAGACCGGTACCGGCAAGACAGCTGCCTTCCTGGCCACCATCATCAACGACCTGCTGAAGAACCCCATCGAAGGCGAACGCTTCGTGGGTGAGCCGCGTGCGCTGATCATCGCCCCGACACGGGAACTGGTCATGCAGATCGCCAAGGATGCCGTGGCACTGACGAAATACACCGATCTGAATGTGGTCACCCTGGTGGGTGGTATCGATTACCAGAAACAGCAAAAGGTACTAGATAATGAAGTGGTCGACATCGTCGCCGCCACACCGGGACGGTTGCTCGACTTCGTGCGCAACCGCAACATAGACCTGAGCATGGTGGAGTTGCTGGTACTCGATGAAGCCGACCGCATGCTGGACATGGGGTTCATTCCACAGGTGCGCCAGGTGGTGGCCGCCACACCGAAAAAGGATTGTCGCCAGACCATGTTGTTCAGCGCCACCTTCACCAACGATATCCTGGAACTTGCCGATCGCTGGGCGGTGGATCCGATCAGGATTGAAGTGGAGTCGCCGCGGCTGACCACGGACAACGTCAACCAGCTGGTCTACCTGGTCACCACGGACCAGAAATACAGCCTGCTCTACAACCTGATCCAGAGCGATGAAGGCGAACGCGTGATCGTATTCACCAACCGGCGCGACCAGGCCCGCCGCCTTGCCGACAACCTGCATCGTAACGAGGTGAGCGTCGGTTTGTTGTCGGGAGAAATTTCACAACCCAAGCGCGTAAAGACCCTGGAAGAATTCAAGAACGACACGATCCAGGTGCTGGTGGCCACCGACGTGGCGGGCAGGGGACTGCATATCGACGACATCACCCACGTGGTGAATTTCAACCTGCCGGAAGAAGCTGAGGACTATGTACACCGGATCGGTCGTACGGGACGGGCTGGTGCGCTGGGCACTTCCATCAGTTTCGCGTGCGAGGATGATTCGTTCCTGTTGCCGGAGATCGAACAGACCATCGGTATGAAGCTGCCGTGTGAGCACCCCCCGGAAACATTGCTGGCAACACCGCCGCCGTTTTCCCGACCCTCAAAGTTCAAGGCCGAGGGCAAGAGTCACGGTGGGAAAAGCGGCCGGGGCGGCAAACCTGGAGGCGGCCGGGGACGGCCCCGGCACTGATTACCTGGCGCCGGCCTTTATCAGGATTTCGGCGTATTCCTTCGAGTTGCGATGCTGTGACACGATCGACAGGATGGTTTCACCATACTTGTTGGTCTCGTTCAGGTTCCTGCCTGCCTCGATAAAAAACCCGATGAACCGCCCGAAGGCTTCCGGCACCATGCCGCGATAGGCTTTTTGCAGGACATGGAAATCCCTGGCCTCATCGCCAGCGGTCTCCAAATCCAGGTAGGTTCTCACCCGTTCATCGCTCCACCATTCATTGGTGACGGATGGTTGTGCGCGGTCGGCGCCGGTTTTCTTTTCTGATTTCATCTAATTAACTCGTTTAAATGATCAATGGGGTCAGAGCAACTTGATCCCGATAATAATACCCAGTTCAGAACAAGCGATGGATCAAGTTGGTCTGACCCGCGCTATTTAGCCAATTTTTCCTTCAGCATCCTGTTGACCTGGCCGGGGTTGGCCTTACCCTGGGATGCTTTCATAACCTGGCCGACAAAGAAGCCGATCACCTGTTCCTTGCCTTCCTTGAATTGCTGCACCTGAGCCGGGTTGCCGGCAATGACGTCGTCGACCAGTTTCTCGATGGCGCCGGTATCGGTGACCTGCTTCAGGCCCTTGCTCTCGATGATGCTGTCGGCATCGCCTTCACCGGCCACCATGGCCTCGAATACGGTCTTGGCGATCTTGGATGATATGGTGTCATCCTTGATGCGGGTGATGAGACCGGCAAGCGCCCTGGCACTTACGGGGCTGTTCGCGATCGGCAGCTCGCTGGTGTTCAGTACGGCCTGCAGGTCGCCCATGACCCAGTTCGCACTTAACTTGGCGTCGCCGCTGGCTTCGGTGACCGCTTCGAAGTAGTCAGCCGTGGCCAGGTCGCTCGACAGAACCATGGCATCATACTCACTTAAGCCATACTGTTCCTGGAAGCGGGCCTTTTTTACGTCCGGCAGTTCCGGCAGGGTCTGGCGCACCGCTTCGATGAAGGCGTCGTCGATGACCACCGGCAGCAGGTCCGGTTCGGGGAAGTATCGGTAATCGTTGGCCACTTCCTTGCTGCGCATGGAGCGGGTCTCGTTCCTGTCCGAATCGTACAACCTGGTTTCCTGGATGATCCTGCCGCCGTCCTCGATGATGTCGATCTGGCGCTCGACCTCGATGTTGATGGCCTTTTCCACGAAACGAAATGAGTTGATGTTCTTCAGCTCGGTGCGCGTGCCGTATTCGGTCGCGCCTTTCGGGCGGATTGACACGTTGGCGTCGCAGCGCATGGAGCCCTGGGACATGTCGCCGTCGGAGATGCCGAGGTAGAGAATGATGGAGTGCAGCTTTTTCAGGTAGGCGACGGCTTCCTTGGCGCTGCGCAGGTCCGGTTCAGAGACGATCTCCAGCAACGGGGTGCCGGCCCGGTTCAGGTCGATACCGGATTTGCCGTGGAAATCCTCGTGCAGGGACTTGCCGGCGTCCTCTTCCATGTGCGCGCGGGTCACGCCGATGGTCTTCTGTGTGCCGTCTTCCATGTCGATGACCAGTTTGCCCTTGCCCACGGTGGGGTGGTCGAGCTGCGAGGTCTGGTAGCCCTTGGGCAGGTCGGGATAGAAATAGTTCTTGCGGTCGAAGATGGACATGCGGCCGATCTCGGCATCGATGGCGAGACCGAACTTGACAGCCATCTTCAGTGCTTCCTTGTTCAGGACGGGCAGGGTGCCTGGCATTGCCAGGTCATAGATGCTGGCCTGCGTGTTGGGCGCGGCGCCGAATTCTGTGCTGGTGCCGGAAAAAAGCTTGGAGGCCGTGGACAACTGCACGTGCACTTCAAGACCGATGACTGTTTCCCATTCCATATCGTGATCCTGCCGGGTTATTTTCCCGGCGCCTGCGTGTGCCAGTCGGTGATTTGCTGGAATTTGTGCGCCACGTTGAGCAGCTGTGCCTCGGCGAAATCGCGGCCGACGATCTGCAGCCCCACGGGCAGGCCGTTCACCATGCCCGCCGGTACGGAAATGCCGGGCAGCCCTGCCAGGTTGACCGCTATCGTGTAGATATCTTCCAGGTACATCTTTACCGGGTCATCGTTTTTCGAGCCGATGGGGAATGCCGTGTGCGGGGAGGTAGGACCCATGATGACATCCACTTCACCGAATGCCTTCTGGAAATCGTTCTTGATCAGTCGGCGGATCTTCTGCGCCTTGATGTAGTAGGCATCGTAGTAGCCGGCGGACAGGGCATAGGTACCGACCATGATGCGGCGTTTGACCTCCGCGCCGAAACCCTCGCTGCGGGTGCGCTTGTACATGTCTTCGAGGTCCACTGGATTGGCACAGCGGTAACCGTAGCGGACGCCGTCGTAGCGGGAGAGGTTGGCGGAAGCCTCGGCCGGCGCGATGACATAATAGGCGGATACTGACAGGTGGCTGTTGTCCAGGCTGACTTCCTTCACGGTCGCGCCCATCTTTTCGTACTCGGCAATGGCGTCGCGAATGGCCTGTTCCACGGCCGGTTCCAGGCCCTCGGAAAAGTGCTGAACCGGGATGCCAATCTTCAGCCCGTCCAGGGGCCTGTCCAGGGTCGCGCTGTAATTCTCGACCGGGACATCGCTGCTGGTGGAATCGCGGGTATCCAGGCCAGCCATCACGTTCAGCATGAGTGCGGCGTCTTCTGCGGACTGGGTCATGGTGCCGGCCTGGTCGAGGCTCGACGCGAAGGCCACCATGCCCCAGCGGGAGATGCGTCCGTAGGTCGGCTTCAGCCCGGTGATGTTGGTGAAGGACGCCGGCTGGCGGATGGAGCCGCCTGTATCGGTGGCGGTGGCGCCGGCGCACAGTCGGGCGGCAACCGCGGCCGCTGAGCCCCCGGAAGAACCGCCGGGCACACGTGAACGGTCCCAGGGGTTTTTGACCGGTCCGTAAAAACTGGTTTCGTTAGAAGACCCCATGGCGAATTCGTCCATGTTGGTCTTGCCAAGCGTGACGGCACCCGCGGCATTGAAACGTTCCACCACTGAGGCGTTGTAGGGCGCGATGAAGTTGTCGAGCATCCTGGAGCCGCAGGAAGTGCGGATACCCTGGGTGCAAAACAAGTCCTTGTGGGCGATGGGAATGCCGGTGAAGGCACCTGCTTCACCCTTGCTGCGTCTTTCGTCTGCCGCCTTTGCCTGGGACAGGGCAAGTTCCTCGCACACGGTGATATAGGCATTGAGGTCGCCGTTCTCGGTGGCAATGCGTTTGAGGTAATCCTGCGTCAGCTCGGTGCTTGAGACCTTGCCGTCGGCAAGTGCGCGGGAAATCTGGGCAAGGCCTGAATCAATCATCGTTAGCGGCACCGGTGCATGCAGTTAAAATGCAAGTAATCATGAAGTATTGGTTTAAAAAGTGGCTGGAAGCGTGAAGCCGGGGCTACTCGATCACCTTGGGGACCAGGAACAGGCCGTCCTCGGTTTCGGGGGCAATCTCCTGCAGTTCGTCCCGGTGGTCGGTTTCGGTGACCACGTCCTCGCGCAGGCGCTGGACCGCATCGAAGGCATGGGCCAGTGGCTCGACATTGGCGGTATCCACCGACTGCATCTGGTCGATCAGGCCGAGAATATTGGACATGCTCTTGGCCGCTTCCTGCTTTTCGGCATCACTCAGGTGCAGGCGGGCGAGGTGGGCTATGTTTTCCACATCGGCAAGCTCGATTGACATTCAAAACTCCTGTATCAAATAGGGGCAGAAACCGGCTAAAATAGTGACACAAATCTGACAATTCAGATTTAAATCTTGCTCTAAGTTGTTGTGATTGCTAGAGTTGCCCGAGCTGAGACCGGTGATTATACTGGAAGTACTGCTCGAATAACTACAATGCAGGATACATTAAGAGCCGATCCCCCCCGCTTTATTACTATTTTTTGAGGGCAAACCGAATCCCATGTTGAAGAAGCTACGTGGCATGTTCTCCAATGATCTGTCGATCGACCTGGGAACTGCCAACACCCTTATTTATGTCCGTGACCAGGGCATAGTCCTGAACGAACCCTCAGTAGTTTCCATCCGCATACACAATGGCCAGAAGACCGTGACCGCCGTTGGCGCCGATGCCAAGCGCATGCTGGGCCGTACACCGGGCAACATCACGGCGATCCGTCCCCTGAAGGACGGTGTTATTGCCGATTTCCAGGTAACGGAAAAAATGCTGCAGCACTTCATTCACAAGGTGCATGAGAATTCCTTTATTCGCCCGAGCCCCCGCGTCCTGGTGTGCGTCCCCTGCAAATCCACGCAGGTGGAACGGCGCGCGATCCGCGAGTCGGTCATGAGTGCCGGTGCTCGTGAAGTGCGCCTTATCGAGGAACCCATGGCGGCGGCAATCGGCGCCGGCCTTCCCGTCGAACAGGCGAGCGGCTCCATGGTGGTCGATATCGGCGGTGGCACCACCGAGATCGCCATCATTTCACTGAACGGTGTGGTGTATTCCGAATCCGTGCGCATCGGCGGAGACCGCTTCGATGAAGCGATCACCACTCACGTACGCCGCAACTACGGCAGCCTGATCGGTGACGCTACCGCGGAACGCATCAAGAAGGAAATCGGTTGCGCCTTCCACAGCCCCGAAATCCGTGAGATCGATGTCCGTGGCCGCAACCTGGCGGAAGGTGTGCCGCGCAGCTTTACGCTCAACAGCGACGAGATTCTCGAAGCCCTGCAGGAGCCGCTGTC
>Ga0181580_10003598_pt1 | contig 12606 bp, 6 predicted proteins | sample 071ome_23_FD_132413 | JGI IMG/M metagenome (GOLD analysis project Ga0181580, IMG submission 132413) | Coastal salt marsh microbial communities from the Groves Creek Marsh, Skidaway Island, Georgia - 071403BT metaG (megahit assembly) | ecosystem: Environmental > Aquatic > Marine > Intertidal zone...
GAACTTCTTTATATTTATTAATATCTTTAGGTTTATATGACATTATATATACTTATATTTTTAATAGTATAAATCTTTATTATTTTATATTATTATTCTCTAAAAATTGTTTAAATAAAAAAAAATGATAAAGATAAATTAATATAATATATTGTAAAGTGATTAGAATTATAATAAGATAGAATAATTTAATAAAATGTTATTATTAGATATAGAAGAATTACGGAAAACTAATCCAAAAATTAGTATTGATGAGATTAATGAGAAGATAAAAGAACAAATAAAGTTAATGAAAAAAGAAGATATTAAATTATATAGGCGTGAATATTATATAAAAAATCGTTTAAAAATATTAGAACGTCAAAAACAATATTATAAGAATAGAAAAAATGCTAATATTAGTTAATAATTTATATACCTTATATATAGACCTTATATAAGCTAATATATATAATTTATAATGTTAATTTATGACTTAGAAACAATTTTAAAAATAAATTTAATATTATTTATATATATATTTAGTATTTATATTATATATAAATTATATACCCAAAATTCATCAATAGAACAATCTATTGATGAAATGTCATCTAATAAATATTATTTAGGTGAAGTAGTACAAGATGAAACATTAGAGAAAGAATATAAGGAATTTTGTATTAAAAAAGTGAAATATATAAATAGACATAAAAAAATCATTAATTATGATTTAGAAGAAGAAAATATAATTAATTTTGCTTTATCTGGAACTATTACAAATGAGATAATGGATTTAATTTATTCAAATATTCATACTTATATGAAATTAGTTCCTAAATATGTTTCATCATATATTAATTCAAAAATTTCTGGAGAGCTTATTATTGGAATTAATGATGAAGATAATGAAGTGTCTGGTATTCCATATTTAACATCATATAAAAAAAAACTTACAGTATATACAATTAAAAGATTAGTTAAAGATGAAATTAAAAATAATATCAAATGTATTAATGTAAATGATAATGATATAATAGATGCTATTGATGTTGAATTAATTGAAATTGATTATAAATCAGGAATATCATCTGATTATCTCAAATATGATGATAATGAAGTAAAAACCCAACTTAAAAACTATTTACAACAAAAGAAAGATTATTATGATAAAATTGAAAAATTTAAAAAAGATAAAATAGAAAATTGGTGCGAATATTTTAAAAAGTATCATGTTGGATTACAAGTTTTTATTGATGATTTGGATAAAAGAAAAGAGTTAGCTAATTATATTAAAAAATTTAACGATAAAGGACAATATGACAATATAATCTATGAATTACATCAAAAACATAAAATTATTGTTCCATCAGGAAATATTGTAAAAATTTTAAAAATACAAAATAATAATCTAATATATTGGTTAACTCAATATAGAGATTTGATGAAAGAAAAAGTAATTTTATGTAAGCCTAAAAAACCATTATTAACATTAACTAATTGTATATACCCAGAAATTTTATTGAGACGTTTTTCTTTAATAAAAAATACAATTTGTAATAATAAGATAAATAAAAAAAATGGATTAAAATATTATATGATTAAAATTAAAATAAATGGTGAAAATTTTAAAAATAAGAGTTATCAAAATATGTGTGTTAAATATCGTAATACAATAAAGAATAAGCATTCAAAATCTTGGATTACAGGATATAGATGTATTATTAACGAAGATCCTTATTGTGCTTTTGAATTATAATATATATTATTATTTTTTATATATAAAAAATTGTATAATTAATAATAATATAAAAATACTATAATAATAATATCTGGTATAGTAGAAAAAATAGATAATAAATATAGTTTTATAGATTTTACAAAAGTATAAAAAAGTTATTTATAAGTGATAGAGTTTCTATATCATAATATAATGTAATATAAAATAATATATAAATAAACTATATATTATTAATTATAAAAATAAATATTAAATATAAATTATGTTGATAGAGACTATATTGTTACATAAAATTATAATAATAACAACAATAGTAAGTTGTGTATGTAGTGTTTTTTTATAAATCATTACAAAGAACGCTATTTATTAGATAATAGAGAAACAAATTTAACAGATAATTATTTGTATAATAATAAAATATAACATTAAGTGATGATGATAGTATAATTGTGAATGAAGAATAAAAGTAGTTTATAAATATTATATATATTACTATTTTTTGTAAAAATAATTTTAATATAGTCTAAATAATTTTTTTATTATTATTTTTAATTAATTTTATAATAGAATCATCTTTTATATTATTTATATTTGAAACTTTATACCCAATTAATAATGATATAACATTTGAATAAATTTTTAATGAATTATTTATATATAATTCAATAAGAGGAGGATTAGATGGATTATTAAACAATAATGTTGTATTTAAGTTATCTGTTAGTAATAATATAACGTCTGTTTTATTTTTAAAATAGTTAGAAGCAAATTTAAATAACATATAAATTGGTGATTTACCTATATTATGTAGATTATATAAATTTTTTTTTTCATCATCAATAAGTAATTTTACAATATCTAAATTAATAATATTACACATATTTAAATATCTATGTTCGCATAAATATAAGAAACATTGTAAATAAAATTGTAATGAATTATAGTTATTTACATTTGTTAAACATATATTATCTTTTGTAATTAATGATTTAAAAATATTTAAAAATTTTTTAGGAGCATTATTATGTAATTTATTAAAATGTGAATCAATAAATATATTAAGTGCAATATTGCCTTGATAATTTTGATAATTTAATATTTTTTCATCATAATTATTGGTTAATAATCTAATACATTTTTCATCAACATTAATACAATTTTTAAAATACATAATTAATGGATTATCAAAATGTTTTTCACTATTATTACAATATTGATATAAAACTGTTTTTTCTTTATCAATAAGTTCAATTAATATTTCATAACTTATATAACTATATGATAAATAAACCATAATAGGTATCATCATATTACTATTTTGGTGTAATAATATATTATCATCATTATTTTTTAAAGTTTTGATAAAATATAAACGAATATTCAAATGATTATATTCATTTAAATAAAATTGTAAAATATTATTATTATATGATTCTTGTGAATATGAAGAAGTACTTTGATAATATAATATTTTTTTATCTTTATCGATAAGATGATGAATAAATTGTGAATTAAAAATAGCTCTAGTATTATTTAATATAAAATAATGTATAGGTAATAAATCTTTTGTATCTTTATAGAATAATAGCTTTTTATGTCTATCTATTAATAATTTAAAGTTGGAGAATTTTCTTTCAATTGCTAAATGTAAAGGTGTTTTATTAAGATTATCTACATCAAATAAATTTGATTGATTTTCACATATTAGTAATTCAATTATTTTAATAATTTCGTGATTTTTTTGCTTAACAATAGCTGGATTTGTATTACAATAAATTGTATTATTATCATTTAAATAACTATATGTATCATTAAATTTATTTATATGTAGTATATAGAATGATAAAAGAGTATAATTATTATTAAATAATTTATAAGATAATACATTTTTATTTTTATCAATAAGTAAAGTTATAATATTTATAATTTTTTTAATAGATAAATTATCATAAAATTTATTATTAATTAAACAATTTAATATAAAAGTATATAACGGATTATTATTAATAGATTGTAATAAGTCATCATTTGAAAATTTTTTAATGATTACTTGTATATATTTTATAGGAGATAATTTAATAAAGCTATTATTTTTGAGGAAATTACTTAAAGGTGTATCATTATTATTATTTCTTAACTCTATATATTTATGATAATTTTTATTAGATGAAATAAAATTAAATATTGTATAATTAAAGATATTGGAAAATAATGTATGATAAATATTATTGTTAGATTGAATTTCTAATAATACTTTGTAATTTTCACCTATAATATTATTAATTTTATTAAAATATAAATTTATTTTACCAGTTATATTTTTATCTATTATTCTTAGATTATATAAGAATGTATTCGAATATAAATTTTTAATAAACATTAATTTCTCAATATAAATATGTTCGTTAATCATAATAGCAACTATTTTATAAAATAATATATTTAATATAAAATATTGTTCATGGTTTAGCCAATTTATATTTTTTATTTGTGAATTATCATAAATTTTAAAGAATAAATTTATATTATATGTATTCATAAATTTATTACTAATGATATAAATAAATTGAATAATATCATTTATATTAATTAATGGTAAAATTTCTTCTTTATTTTTAAAATAATAAGTGCATTTATTATTATATTTATTATTAAATATTTCATATTGAAATATTTTCATACATTCAAGTTCAATATTATGATTAATAAAATTATGTATAATATTGAATATTTCTTTTTCATTATAAAATAAATTATCAAAAAATTTATTCATAAGTTGATTATTTATAATTAGATTATATAATTTATATTCTCTAATATTTGATGGAATAATATTTTTAATAGGTTCTCTACACAAGGGACAATTTTTAATATTTAAATTATTATTGATAGGATTATAAATACAATATAAATGAAAATAATGTCCACATTCTAGTAATAATAAATCAATATTATTAATAATATTCTTGTCATTATTTTTAATATTTGTTTTTTTTTCTAACATTAATTCATTCAAGCATATACAACAGTCATTATTTTCTTCATTATATATTTTAAAATTTAAATTATTTATTTTATATTTATTAAATTCTATATTTCTTTCTTCAATAATTTCTTTGTTAATATTATTTTTATTGTTATATTTATATTTTATATTATTATACAATGTTATACTCATATTTAAATATATATAGTATCTAATATATATAGATATAAATATTCTTTTAAAATAAAAAATTATAATCTATAAAGTTATAAAATATATAAAAATAAAAATAATTTACTTTATAATTATGCTGTTGATTCTCGAATAACACAAGCTATTGCTTTTTGTGTTTGACTTGATAACTGAGATATTGCCTTTTGTGTTTGAATTGATAACTGAGAGTTTGTATCAGAATTATTTTTTGAATCAGAATTGTTTAAATGATTTGAATCAGAATTGTTTAAATTAGATTTAAGATTCATAATATCATAACATTCTAATGTATTAAGTAATTTTTTATATTTTGGATGAAAATATATTAAACAAAGTTTTTTATTTAGTTTATAAATTATTTTAAGTATGTTCATAAGATTTGAATTTAAAAATTTTCTATGAAGATTTAGTTCCTCGTTTAATTTGCTATTATTAGTCGAAAACATACACATAAAAATTAATTTTATACCACTTATTGCTGAACCTAAAATGGATATCATGCTATTACTAAATATACCTAATACCTCAGTTAAATTATATCCTTTAACACTAATCTTATCTAATAATGCCATTTTAAGTCTAAAGTTTACAATACTATTAAAGAACAAAATAGGTTCCATAACAAGAAACCCTCCTTTTTGTTTTATTTTTCCATTTAAACTAATTACTTGTCCACCTTGAAAAGATGGCTTACTATTCTTATCACTGTCATTTTGTTCACGAAAACGAAAATTATTATAAAGTGCTTGTACTTTTAAAACACTTGTCATCATTGGATGTTTAAGTAGATGTGTTTTCATATAATAACAATGAGTAGTTAAAAAAAGTGTTTTAAAATATTCATTTTGATATTTTTTCTCTAAATTATTTGATTTAGAATTTAAATTAAAATTATCAAAATATCCTAATATATATTGTATTCCGCAAAAATTTATTAATACAATAAAATTTTCATTATTATGATTATTATTATTTTTTTTATTATTATTATTTCTGAAAAATACATTTTCTTGTATTTCTTCTATTCCAGTAAAATTATGGAATGTATCATATATAACTGAAAAAACTAAAACATTGGATGTATACGAATATAGTTGACAGGCCATATGATTTTTAAAAAAATCATTAATTGCATTATTATTATAATTATTATTTGGAGAATTATTAAAAGGGATGTTTAAATTTGAATGACTTATAACATTCTTAGCAAAAAATTTACTTTGATTATATAAGAATAAATTTTTTAGTTTTGGTATTTTTTGTTTTATATTATTAGATTGTGTGTTAGAAGATTTTTTAGCATTGGGTTGTATGTTTGGTTGTATATTAGAAGATGTATTAGCATTAGATTGTGTATTTGATAGAGTATTAGGAGGTACTATAATTTGCAACTTATCTATTAGAAAATTTTTAATAGATGATTCAAGCTTTATTAACTCATCTAACATCATAGGTACATTTTTATTTTCAAATTGTTTTTTTGTTTTATTATATGTATTATGTTTTAAAAATAATTTATTATTTTTATCTTTAGTGACAATAAATCTGAATAATGATAATTCTTTCTTATAATTGTTTGTTTTTTTTTGTATTGAAGTTGTCATATTTTAATTATATTAAATTAATTTATATAATTATTTTTTAATATTATATATATTAATAATAATTAATATTTTTTTTCATTTTTAATTAATATTTATAAAAATACCTCAAAAAAGATAAGCATATAAAAAATGCCTTACTTATATTTATAATTAATATAAGAAATTATTAAAATATTAGATAAAAGATAAATTATGATATACACAAGTAATTTTTTTGAAGATTATACAAATAATGGAATGCGTGAAATATGTAAAGATTATAAAATAAAAGATAGAACTAAAATAAGAGATAATAAAGAATTAATGATAGAAAAAATAGTTGAATATTTAAATGAAAATAATATAACATTTATAGATAAAGATACATATAAAAAGAGAAAATTTCCAAAAAATAAAAGTGATACTTCAAGTACAAAATCAAGTAAAGAATTAAGTAATGATATTATAGAAAGTAATGATATTGATAATGAAAGTATAATATTAAGTGATAGTGAAGATGAAAAAGAAAATGAAAATAAAGAAAATAATGAAAATGAATTAAATAAAAATGAAAACGAAAGTAAAAATAAATATGAATTAATTGAATATTGTGAAGAGAATGTAAAAATATTAAGTGAAAATAAAATTAACATAATATACCATATCAGTGATATTCATATAAAACCTAATAATAGTTATTTAGAATTTTATCATTTTGATGATGTATTTGAAAAATTGACAAATATTATTAATAACGATGAACGAGAAAAAATACTCGTAATTACAGGTGATATTTTTGACCATAAAACAAAATTAACAGAACCATTAATGACCAAATTACAGGATTATTTATGTGCTATTAAATCTGATAAAATAATAATAGCTGGTAATCATGATAAAGATATAAATTCAATAAATTCAGATGTAAATTTGAAACCAGTATTAAGAGGGTTTAATGATATATATTATTTGGAATATACAGGGGTTTATCGTTATGGTCATATTGATTTTTATATTAATTCTATATATGATAATAAAATAATAAGAATAAAAGAAAAAACGAATAAATATAATATAGGATTATATCATGGAATGGTAAGACCATCAAATCGTGAAAATTTAGATAATTTTCATAAACGAACATTAATAGTAAAAAATAATGAAAAATTAAGTAATATTAAAGATATTGGGAATTATGATTTTGCTTTATTAGGAGATATTCATATGCCTCAATATTTAGATAGTAAACAAAAATCTTGGTATGCTTCAAGTTTAATTCAAAAAGACTTTGGTGAAAATATTAAAGGACATGGTTATGTATTATTAGATTTAGAAAAAGAAAAAGGAATATTTCATAATATTAAAAGTGAATATGGTTATGTAAATATTTTGTTAGATAATGAAAAATATATATATCAAAATGAAAAGAAAGAAGACTTACCTAAAAATCTTAAAGTAAAATTATTTATAATGTTGAATACACTAAATTACGAAACTACAAAAGAAAAATTTTTAAAAGACCATAAAGATTATAACATAGAAATAATAGATACAGATTTTAAAAAAAATCAAAAAAATATAAATGATATAAATGAAGAAATAAATACAAATGAAACTATAAATTTAAATAATAATATAATATATGACGATTATAAAAAATATATTAAAAACAATAAAGAGTATTATATAAATAAAGTATTAAAAAATTTTAGTAATAAAATAGAAATTAATGATGATATAATAAATAAATTAGAAAATTTATTTATTGAAGATGAAAAAAGTATAGATATAAAAAATATTAAAAATAATTGGAAAATAAATTATATTGAGTTTAAAAATGTTTTTAAATATAGTGGAACAAAAATGAATAGAATTGATTTTAAAGATACAAAAACACTTTATACAATATTTGCGAATAACGGAATAGGTAAATCATCAATAATTAATATTATCAGATACGGTTTATTTGGAAATAAAAGTAATTTTAATGCCTTAGATGTATTAAATCAAACAAATATTAAAGGACAACATGGAAAAATTATAATAAATTTAGATATAAATAATAAAAAATACATAATAGATAGAGAAATAAGTAAAAACGGACAAGCAATATTACCAACAAGTACAAATGAAGATAAATATATCCAATATAAAGTGAAAGCAATATTTTATTTATATGAAGTTAATAATGATGGTTCATTAAAAGAAATTGTAAAAGATACTGAAAAAAGAGAAAATCAAAAAGATAAAAATAAATTAAAAGATGAAAGTAAGAAAACTTTTAATGATAAAATTGAAGATATGATAGGTACTTATGAAGATTTTGAAATTTTATCAATATTAAATACAGAGTCAATAAGAAATTTTATAAATACAACAGAACAAGAGCGGATGAAAAATTTATCATATTATTTAGGATTAAATAAATATAATAATTATTATTCAAATATAACAAGTAAAATAATTGAATTAACTAAAGAAATAGAATTAAATAAAACAATAAAAAAAGAAAAAGAAAATAATTTAAATAATTTAAATTATGATAATGAAATATTAAAACAAAAAAGAGAAATAAAAAATATAATAGAAAATAAATATTTACAACAAAAAGAAAAAAATAAAAATTATGATTATAAAATATTAGAAAAATTAGAAATTGAAAAAAGTAAATTATTAAGTAGTAAAACAAAACTATATAATATAGAAACAATAGAAGAAAATAAAAATAAATTAATAAAACAAAAAGAAAATTATGAAAGAGAATTGAAAATATTAATAGAAGAAAAGGTGAAAAATTCATATATTAAAAAATACAAAGATAATGAATTAATTATAGATGATAAATTAAAAGAAAAATATGAAAATGAATTAGAAAAATATAATTTAGAAATTGAATTAATAATAAATAATAAATTAGAAGATAAATATTTAAATATAAATTTAGAAGAAATAAAAGATATTTATGAAAAATATTTAGAAAATATAAAAAATATAAATAAATTAGAAAAAGAAGAAATAATATTAAAAAATAAAATTAATAATAAATTAAATGATAAAATAAATGAAAATGAAAATATTAAAAATATAAATAGATTAAAAGAAATTAATGAAGTATTAAAGAAAAATAATAAAAATAAATTTTTAAAAGATATTGAAATAACAAAAGAAAAAGAAAATGAAATAGTCCAATATATTAAAACAAAAAAAGGTCAATATAGAAAATCAGTAAATATGAAATATATTAAAGACAATCTTGATATTATCTACAAAACATTAAATAATATATATAAAATAGATATTAATATTGATGATTTAATTAAAGAAAAAGAAATAATAGAAACTCATATTGAATTATATAATAAAAATATAGAAAATAATAAATATAAAAGTGAATATAAAGAAATTTTAGAAGAAAAAGAAAAGTTAATAAATATAAATAATAAACTTAATATTATATTACAACAATATAATATAAATAAAAACATAATAAGTAATGAATTAATGAATTATGAAAAACATATTATAAAAAGTGAATATAGAGATGAAAAAGTAATTAATAAAGTTATTTTGGAACACGAAGAATTATTAAAAGATATTATATATAAAATACAAAATAAAGAAAAAGAAGAATTAAATATAACAATTCAAGAAGATAATAATAAGATAGATATATTATTAGAAGATATAAATAATAAAATATTAGAAATAAATAATAATTATAATATTATAGAAGAAAATAATAAAGAAAATAAATATAATTTAGAATTACAAAATATAAAGAATGAAATCGTTATATTAAAAAATAAAGAAGAATTATACAATACAGAAAATAAATTATTAGAAGAACTAACTAATAATATAGAGAATAATATTAAAATGCTTCAATTATATATTATTTATCAAGATATAGTAAGTGAAACAGGAATTAAAACAATAATACTTGATAATTTTATATCTATAATAGAAAAAGAATTAAATAAATATTTAACATATTTTACTAATGATAATTTTTACTTATATCGAGAAAGAAATAATGAAAGTGATAAAACTAATAAAAAAATTATATTTTATCGTGTTAATACTGGGGGAGCTGTTATTGATGTGAAAAATAGTAGTAATTATGAAAAAGTTATGATTTCGTGTATATTCAAAAATATTTTACATAACTTAAATATATCGTCAAAATCAAATTTAATATTAATAGATGAATCGCTTGATGTTATTGCGAATAAAAATTATGATAAAATTACAAAGATATTTGATATATTAGAAAAGAAATATAATAATATTTTTGTTATCTCGCACAATAATGAAATAAAAGAATTACTATATCAAAGAACTATTAATAAATATGATATTAGAATAGAATCAGATGGATTTAATTCATATATTAAATAAATTATTAAAAAAAACATAATATTAAGATAATGATAGAAGTTATATAAAGTAAAAATAATAAAATTTATATTATAAAATCTTTTGAAATTAGACTGAGATCTAAACAATTTGAATGAGTTTTACCAATAAATCCAGATTTTTTCAAAAATAGAATTTTTATAAAACATACAATTTCATAAGGAAATGATTCTTTTGTAAAGTCTCCAGATTGACAGAAATTATACAAATTTAATAAAAATTAATCAATATCATTATTTAAAAATATACTATCATTTAATATCAATCCAAAAAAATCATGTTTATTAAAATATAAATTTCCAGAATTATTAATTATATATTGTAAAAATATATATATATCGAATATTAAACATCTAATACTTTTAAAATTTACATTATTATTATTATATATAATATTAATAGATTTTTTTTTTACAAGTCTAAAATATATTCCATATACAGAACTTTCAGTTAATTTTTTTTTTAATTTAGATTTTGGACTTAAATCTTTATATATAGGATTAAGGCCTGACATTGGTTTAGTATGTATTAAAGAAAAATCTATTTGTGACAAATCATTTCTTAATTTAATAAAATCGTAGTTTATAATATAATTATCCAATTTTTTAAACTTATTTATTTCTTTTTCTAATATATCTATATTACCAAATGGTAATAGTTCTTTTAATGGATATAATGCTTGTGTAGTTGTTACAATATAATAATTATCTAATATAAAATTAATTTTGTTATTTTCAATTTTTTTTTCAATAATTTTTTTTCTATTATGCCTATTAGTTAATATTATTTTATTTTTCATAAAATCCCATTTAAATTTCTCTAAAATATCATTATTTATATTAATTTTATTTAAAGACTTCACTCTAAAATCTATAAACTTATCATGACTAAATTTTTTAACATTATTTAAATTGTTTTTAATATTTGGATAATAGAATTTTTTTTCATCTTCAGTTATAATATTATAAAAAATAACATATATTCTTTTACATCCATCTGTTTCTTGATTTATTTCTTTAATTATATAAAATGAGTTTTCTATAAATTCATTATATAAAGTTGGATAATTATTAATTGTAAATACAGTAATTTCTTTTGTTTTTAATTTTGTGTTATGTAATTTACTTTGACATTTTATATCTGCATTTGATAAATATTTACAATTATATAAAGCACATATTTTTCTATTTTGTTTAGATTTACATCTATTTACATTTGCTTGTAAATTTAAATTCATAGTTACATTTAAATTCATAGTTACATTTAAATTATATAAATATAATATTAAAAAATAAATGTTTTTATATTATATTTATATAATATTATATTATATTTAATTATATTACATTTATATACTTTATTATATATATTTTGCGATAGTATTTATAATATAAATAAATTATATTTATATTCTTAAAATATAATTTTAAATTATAATAATAATGTATAATACTATTATTTTGCATATAAAATAAAAACAATAAATTACAATAAGTTTATATAATATTATTCATTTTTGTATTATAATTTACAATCATTTATATTATAATCATAAAAAAAAATATAAAAAATAAAATAAAATTTATTATAAAAAAATTTTTATAAAAAAATAAATAATTAAAATAATAAAATAATAAAATAAAATAATAAAATAAATGAAAAAATATATAAATACAATACCATTTTTA
>Ga0181580_10003614_pt1 | contig 12584 bp, 9 predicted proteins | sample 071ome_23_FD_132413 | JGI IMG/M metagenome (GOLD analysis project Ga0181580, IMG submission 132413) | Coastal salt marsh microbial communities from the Groves Creek Marsh, Skidaway Island, Georgia - 071403BT metaG (megahit assembly) | ecosystem: Environmental > Aquatic > Marine > Intertidal zone...
TATGTGTGGATTTACTGGAAGTATTTCATTTAATGAAATTGATGAAGTTAAACTAGAAAAATCTAATCATCACTCTCACTGTAGAGGTCCAGATAATATTTCTAATACAAAGGGCAAAGAAGATGTTTATTATAATTTATGGTTTAACAGACTTGCAATAGTTGATCTAAGCTCCCAGGCAAACCAACCTATGATTTCCAAGGATACAAATTCAATTATGATGTTTAATGGTGAAATTTATAATTCAAATATATTAAGAGAACAGATATCAAAGCACAATTATAAATTCCTAACTTCTCATTCTGATACGGAAACTTTATTTGCTGGCTTAAACACTTATGGGATTAACTTTATTAATGAAATAGAAGGTCAATTTTCTTTTTTTTATATAGATAAAAAAAAGAAAAAAATTTACTTTGCAAGAGATAGAGTTGGTCAAAAGCCCTTATACATAAATACAACTAAAGATAATATTTTATTCGCTTCAAACCTCAGGTCAATATTAGATTTAAAGAGCAATGTCGAGATAGATAAAGACTCAATAGATCAGTATTTAGCTTACGGAACAAATTTTGCACCTAGAACTCTTTTCAAAGATATTTTTAAGATTCCTGCTGCTCACTATCTTGAAATTGATTATAAGGGAGGGGAATTTATAAAGAAAAGTGTTGAATACTGGAACCCGTCCTCTTTTTTTGATAATAAGGAATTTAGTCAAGTTGAGTTCGAAACTTTATTTAAAGAATCTGTAGCAAAAAGAATGATTGCAGATGTTGAAATCGCAAACTTTTTATCTGGTGGTATCGATTCAACTTCTATTGTAAAAAACTTATCTGATTTAAATTACAAAGTAAATACTTTTTCCGTTTTAGTTGAAAATGAAAAATATAACGAAAAAAAATATATTCAAGAAGTTGTTAATAAATATAAAACTAACCACAAAGAAATAATTGTTGATGAAAAAATATCAAATCAGATAATTAAAGAGGCTATAAATTGCTTAGATGAACCTTATGGCGATCCTTCAATAGTTCCTTCATATTATATTTGTAAATTAATCTCAAAAAATTTTAAAGTAGCAATATCTGGAGATGGTGGTGATGAGCTTTTAGGGGGTTATCATAGACTAAAAACTCACCTGAAGAAAAAAAATTATCTAGTAAAGCTTATCAGCAAATTATATTCAATCTATCCTCCCTATTTCGGAACAGGAACTAAATTTAAATCTTTAAACAGCAATGATTTTGAAGCCTATGTTTCCTTCCTAGAAGATTCAAAATTTATCAAATTATTGGGTATTAGTCAACTATCAGAAAATTTGAGGATAAAGATGAAAAATGAAGAATCGCTTTATAAATCATTACTAGCACTTGAATACAAATACTATCTTTCTGATCAAATGATGCTCAAAGTTGATAGAACATCTATGGCACACTCAGTTGAGGTAAGGTCACCATTAGTTGATCACAAGTTAGTTGAATATATATTTAGTCATAGTTTTGAATATTTTGATAGAGAAAATCAAAAATTACCTTTACAAAATTATTTATCCAATGACTTTAGTCATGAATTTTTAAATAGACCAAAGCAGGGTTTTGTATTTGACTATAGAAATTGGATCTATAAAAATTTTTCATTGATTAAAAAAGAAATTGAATCTTCTCAGTTAGACAAATTTATTAGTTCAAAATCTTTGTACAAACTTAATTTCATCAAATCAAGGATTAATGCATTAAGAATTTGGAAATTATTTGTTTTAGCATCTTATCTAAACGAAATAAGGAAAACATAATCTTCATTCATCAATTCTGAAATTTTTAATATCTGATTTTTACTAACACTACTTAAACAATTTTTTTTAATCTTGCTTTGTTCTAATAAATTATTTTTTATAAAATCAAACTTTTCAATTAACTCTTTTTTGTCTGAGTATAGAAATCCGTTTACACCATCTTCAATTAGTTCTTGATGGTTGGGTATATTTGTAGCAAATACAATACATTGACTGGATAGCGCTTCTAAGATAGATTTTGGATTTCCTTCATAGGTTGAAGTTGATAGAAAAAAATTATAATTGGAAAATTCTCTTATTAGCTTTTGGTGAGTAGTATTTCCTAAAAAATTTATTCTAGAGTTCTGCTCAAAAGATATAGTTTTAAGATTCGAATATTCTGAACCATTTCCATAAATATCTAACTCATAAGTAGTATTAATTGACTTCAAGAAATCAAATGCAAAAGGATAGTTTTTTTGTTTTTCTAACCTACCTACCATTAATATTTTTTTTAACTCTCTGGTTGCAGGTAGGTTATCACTGACCTCAACCCAGTTAGGGACTACCTTGATAGAATTAATATTAAATTTTTCAGACAAGAAATCTTTGTCACAATTACTCGTTACTGTGTATAAATCAGCAAATTTTAGGGCTAATTTAGTTAAATACTTATAAAATATTGATTTTAAAATATTGTCTTTATTTTTTAATGAAAATAAATATGCATCATACCCTGTTCTAACTTGCAGAGGTTTTTTTAATTGAATTTTAAGAAGAAGAGGAACCCAAACCCCCAATAATTGATGCTGATAAAGAATATCTACATCAAGTAACTCAGATTTAATCCTAAAGGGTATTAAAAAAGATTTCAAAAAACGAATTATTTTGTTGTTTGATTTTTTTAAATATTTATAAAGGGGAATAAATTTAAATTCTGGATATTCGTTAGTGTCTATCTTTAGACTTTGATCATATGTAAAAAATATAAATTCTGTACCATAAATTTCATTTATTTTTTGATATATCTTTAATTCTCTTTCAAGCAATCCTGATCTATTCAGTGTTTCAATCGAATAGTCATAAGTAAAAAAAATAGCAATTTTCATATCTGACACTAATGTTATTTTAATGAACAAAATTACATATATTTTTTCTGGAGGAAGAATAAATAAAGTTAATAGTAATGCATATGCAGAAGAATTTTTTTATGGATATAAGTACCTTAAAGATAAAAACCATAATATTTCAATTGTTGAATTTAACGATATTCCAAAATTTTTGAGTAAAGTTGAACACAAGTTATCAAAAGTTTTTAGTTTACCTCTGTATATCTTTTCAACATTAAATAAGAAAAATCTTAAATCAATCAAAGAAACCAACAATTTAATTTTGGTATCAGAATCTGCAGGATTTGCTTCTTTGCTCCCTCTAATGTTTTTCAAAAAAAAATATAATATAAAAACTCATATGTTTGTAATGGGTCTTTATTCAAAAGAAGTAAATTTTAAAATTTTTAAAAAATTTCACTATGCCTGGATTTCTTTACTTGTTAGCTATCTAGATAAGCTATATTTTTTAGGAATTGAAGAATACAACATTGCTAAAAATAGAGTAAAAAATCATGAAAAAATTGTTTTTAAACCATTTCATATTGATTGCAAATTCTGGAACTCTAAAGACAAAACAAACTTAGACAAAAAGCAAATTTTATTTGTTGGAAACGATGGAAATAGAGACTTTAATTTATTAATTAATATCGCAAAACTTATGTCAGATCAAAAGTTTACTTTTGTCTCTTCAAACGACAAATTGCTCGATTTACAATTACCAAATGTTACTGTCCTAAAGGGTAGCTGGAAAGATGGAGTAATAAGCGATCTTGATTTAAAGAAAATTTATCAAGAATCTAAATTGGTTATATTACCATTAAAAAACTCTACACAACCTTCTGGGCAAAGCGTAGCACTTCAATCAATGTCATTAGGCATTCCGGTATTGATAACAAAAACAAATGGGTTTTGGGATAAGGAAAACTTTAATGATAATGAAAATATATTATTTGAATCTAGTAGTAATCCTGATTTTTGGGTAAATAAAATTAGTTACTTGTTAAAGAATACAGAATTGTTGAATAAAATTTCTAAAAATGCATATAGCCTTGTATATGAAAAATATAATATGGAAGAATTTAATAAATATTTAGAAAAAGAACTTGGTTTGTAAAGACAAGTAATTTACTAATATAAAATATATGTTTAAAATTTCAAATAAAACTTTTTATCATCGTCATAAAGTAGAAATTGAAAAATATTTAGAAAATAAAAATTCTCTTCATATTTTAAACGTTGACTCCATTAATAAAATTATTAATGCCGAAAATGATAAATTATTTTTAGATCTTAATGATCCAAAAAATGTTCCAACACTTGATAAAAACAAAAAATATGACAGAATTCTTCTTACTGATGTATTAGAAAACCATGATGATGTATTCACGTTATTATCTATTATCACAGATTGTCTTTCAGATGATGGAAAGTTGATAATAAGCTCAATTAATTCAAAATATTCACTAATTTTCAAATTCTTTGAATACTTAAAAATTAAAGATTCTAATAAAAACAATTCCTATATTCATCTTAAAAAAATTCAAAACATTACAAATGGTTTGGGTTTAGAATATCAAAAATATTATACAAAGCAGCTTTTTCCTTTTAAATTATTTTTTATTGGTGGATTGATTAATAAAGTTCTTGAAGTTCTATTTTTCCAGTTTAATTTAGGAATTAAAACCTATATGATTTTTAGGCCTTTAAATCGTGAAGGAAAAAAATTATCAAAATCAATCATCATACCTGCTAAAAATGAAGAAGGTAACTTAAAAGAGCTGGTATCAAGAATACCGAAATTTGATAACACAGAAATTATTTTTTCTTATGGTCAATCTCAAGACAGAACACTTGAAGTTATGAATGAAATTTCAAACATGTACAGCAACTTTTTATTTAAAGTTGTAATCCAATCACAAACAGGTAAAGCAAACGCAGTATGGGAAGCACTAGAAGTTGTAGAAAATGAAGTTATAGCAATTTTAGATGCTGATATAAGTGTCGAGCCAGAGACATTAGCTGATTTTTTTCAAATTATAGAAAAGAATAGTGCAGATTTTGTAAATGGAACACGACTGGTATACGAAATGGATAAAAAATCAATGCGATTTCTGAATAAATTAGGAAATAGATTTTTTCAATTTTTTATAAGTAAAATTATAAATGAACCACTCACAGATTCACTATGTGGAACAAAAGTATTTAAAAAAAGCAATTTAGATGACCTCTACCGATGGCAAAAAATTTTTAATGTAAAAGATCCTTTTGGTGATTTTGATATGATTTTTTCAGCAGCTTATTCAGGTCAAAAAATAGTGGAACTACCGATTAGCTATAAAGAAAGAAGATATGGAACCACTCAAATTTCTAGATTTAAAGACGGATATAAGTTGCTAGTTTACTTATTATCTTCATTTAGAATTTTCAATACTTCAAGGTAAGACACATACTATTTATACGATTTAGAATTAAAAATTTATTTTTTTTCTTTAACAAAGTCAAAAAAAATAGTTTTAAAAAAATACTTTATTTTTTCTTTAGAATTGAGAAGCCTGTATTCCAAGTGTTCAGCTGGTGCGGGAACTGTCCAATTTTTTAATATTTCTAATTCTGAAAACTGGAAATTAAATTTAACATGTTCAGATACAGTTTCTGGATTTTTTTCAGATAGACTATATTTTGGAATTTTATTAATTACTTTATATATTCCAATTCCCCCAAAAGCACTTCTTACTTTAATATTTTTTGTTTCAAAACGTTTTACATTAATTTGGTATCTAAAAATTAAGAAATAATTAAATATAAAACTACCAAATTTTAAATATTTTTTAAACTTTGTAACCCAATATTGAGAGTTAATGTCTATCCAATTTGAAGCTCTTAATGCAAATATGTCATAATAAAATGGCAAAGAGAATGGAAATATACCATTAGAAACATCTTTACTTATACAATATTTTATTAACTCATCAAATTTTTTCACAGAAGTATATTTAAATAAATCTAAATCTAAATCAAGTGGTATATAGATTATGTTTTTTTTATTTTCAAATTTTGAAACAAGATCTATACATCTATTTCTGGAATGCTGAATCCTTTCAATTCTATTTTTATATTTTTTTTCTAGGTAATCAAAATCTTCATAATATACATTATTATTATTTTGATCAAAATGTGTTAACTGCTCCTTAGTTCCGTCCGTTGAATCTGAATCTACAACAATGGCATAAGATTCAAATTCCGATTCATTGAAAAAAGAAGTTAGGAAATGTAAATTGTTAGAAATAGTATCTATACAATTTTTTGACAAGCCGCAAAAAAAAACTGAATATTTTTGGGTATTTGTACTCACAGTGCTTATTTTATATCAAACTAATAAAAACTACATTTGTAATTTAATTTGTTTAAATTATATATGTCTTATGTATTATGAAATTATAATGTCATATGTTTCTGATTTTGTTCTAGTTATCAAAATTTGTTTAAAAAATATACTTAATTTTAAGAAAATTAACTCATTGGAATTCACTTTAGTAACAGCTTCTGACGAAAAGCATTACCCTTATTTAGTAAACTTCATTAATAATTTTGAACAAATACAAAAAAATAGATTTAAAAAACTAATAATTTTTGACTTAGGGCTAAGCAGCCAACAACATCAAAAGCTAATTGAAAACAAAATATTAGAAATAAGAAAATTTCCTTTTGAAAAATATCCAAAATATTTCGGATTAAGACTTAAAGAACATAAAAATAAAATCGGAGGTTTTGCTTGGAAACCAGAAATTGTCAATATTCTAAAAAATGAAGGAATAAATTGCCTAATTTGGTTAGATTCAGCAACTATGTTTCAGAGCAACCTAATATTATTTAAAATTTTTATATATGAGTATGGTTTTGCAAGCTTTAACTCAACAGGTAATATTAAGCGGTGGACTCATCCCTCAGTATTGGAGGATTTAAGTTTGAACGATAATCAATTTATTTTGAACTCTACAAATTTAATGGCTGGTGTTGTAGGTTTTAATTTTAATAATCAGTTTGCGAAGAAATTACATCAGGAATGGAACAAATTATCATCCAATGAAAATATGATATTTCCAGCGAACAGCAGCTCGTCAAACCATAGGCATGATCAATCACTTCTCTCTATAGCTTATTGGAACTTAACAAAAAACAGGTTACCATCGAATACCTTTCTTTTTAATATAAAAATTCAAAATTGGCCAAATAAAATATTATTTTTCTTTGATGAAAAAAATAACATTAGACAAAAATTGATGAACAAGCATTACTTTAACTCAACAACAACTGATAAAAGATGTAAGTTAATTGTTTTATTAAATGTAGAAAGCCTGAAAAAAATACCATGGAAACTGATATTAACAAAAAAAGTCTTACTGTTTATTTTTAATGAGTCTGAAAAAGCTTACTTAAGAACATATTTACTAAAGAAAAATTTTATTGATGTTCGATTTATTAAAAATGATTTGCCACTTCTAGATGATAATGATGCAGCTGAACTTGATTTTCAAGAAGTTGACAAAATAATTGAAGATGAATATAAAATTACGACACATGAGAAATAATAATTTTGAAATAATCTCAGGTTTTAAATTTGCAGAAATTGCTGATGTCATTTTCAGCGGTGTGTTTTTAAAATCTCAAGTTAAAGAATTCAATCTATATGAAAACGTGGACAATCAAATAGGAGATAGTGAGTATATATTTGTAAGAAATAAACAATTTGAGTTAAAAGAGAATCAAATAATATTTTGTAAAACGGAATATATAAAAGAACTATTCAAGATACTTGATACACAATGCAAATTTGAAAATATTAAACTAATAACACATCAAAGCGACTTGAAAATTACAAAAAAAATATATTTAACTAAACCCAGTTGTATTTCTAATTGGTATTCAATTAACGTTGACTATTATGCAAAAGACTTGATCCCAATACCTATTGGAATTGCAAATTTTCATTCTAAAAATCTAAATGAAACAATATTTGAAGGCGGTGTTCAAAATAGTTTTTTTCATAAAAAAAATGACCTTCTTTATGTAAATTTCAATCCAAATACAAACTTTGAACATAGGAAAGCTTTATATTCATACTTTAAACAAATGAACTGGGCTAATACAGATCATGCTTCATTAAAACATGAACAGTATAAAAGTAAAATATCAAACCACACTTTTACATTAGCTCCATGGGGTAATGGGATAGATACTCATAGATTTTGGGAGTCTCTTTACAGTGGATCTATCCCTATTACAAAAAAACATCTAATATATAATTCATTTTTGACCTTGCCAAAGATATTAGTTGAAGATTACGAAGTCATTAATTATGAATTTTTGCTTGATAAATTGCAAGATCTAAGAAAAGACAAAGATAATTATAACTTAAAAGAGTTAGATTTTAATTACTGGAAAAAGATAATTAAAGACAAGAATTCAGATCTCAATGAAAATAACTCTCAGATTCTCATAAATCATAATTATAGATTGTATAGAAACATTGCTGATTTTAAGCACATTATAAAAAGTAAACTAAAAATTTTTGATAGACCCAGAAGATTAATATACAAGCTATTTAAGATATGAAACTAAATTTTCTTTATGCTTTTGACAGTAATTACAATACTCAAGCATGCGTTTCAATTTTCTCTTTATTAGAAAATGTTGAAGAGCAAGTTAACGTCTATGTAATACTTGATTCATCGAATATAAATTTTGCTTTTCCAGAAGTTATTCTTAATCATAAGAATTTGAAAAATCTAATTAAAAAGGAAATAAACTCAGAAAGAGAATTTTATAATGTTGAGACTTCTCATATTTCCCAAGCAACCTTTTATAGGCTTTACATTTCCTCGTTATTTGAAAATGACCAATTAAAGCTTGTCTATCTTGATGCGGATATAGTTTGTGTTTCGAACCCACTTGAAGAAATTTTAGAGGTATTTGATAATATGAAAAAGGAAGAAAAAACTCTAGGTTTTGCAGATGAATTTTATAGACACCAAAATGATGAACCGTTCAATAGATTAAATATGAGTAATCAGAAATACTTCAATGCAGGAGTAATGTTTATAGATTTGCAAACTTGGAAATTAAAAAATTACTCTGAAAAAGCGATTGAATTAATAGATATTCTAAAAAATAAGGCACAGTTTTGGGATCAAGACGTGTTAAATAGTTTAATTGATGGTGATTACTTAACTATTGACGTGAAATTAAATTACAGAACTTCTGGAATAGATGTCGGTAAAATGACAGACGACATAACTTTTATACATTACTCTGGAAAGACTAAGCCATGGGATATTGGTGGAATATTTGAAGAATTTTCTTTAATTTATCATGATTATTATAAAAAATTATATGGAAAAACTTATCACATAATTTCTAGAAATCGTAAAAATTCATTAATTAAATTTTTTAAGTCATATAAATACTTTAGATTGATTTCATTTAATAGTTATTTAAAGTTCATTTCTTATTCATTACTGGCAATATTTAAAAAGTAGAATTAACTTTATTTTGTGTTTTTAAGAACTTAAAAAATATTATAAATATCTCTTAAATAGTATTTTTAATTTAGATTAATATTATTTATCATGATTAAATTAATAAGAAAAAACTATTATTTTTTATTAATATTTCCAATACTTATTAATTTTTTCACTAATTTGAATGATGGAAATTATAAATTTGAACACTTGTCTTTTTATGATTTACTATCTTCGCTATTGATTTTTATATACCTTCTCTTAATTGGCTATAGTTTTAAATTGATAAATAAAAACATGACTATAACCATTGGAATCATAGCCTACTTAATAAGTTTTTTTTTAGTTGAAGCTATTGCATTAATTTTTTATGAAAGTATGAACCTAAACGTTACTTTTATTGTTACTAATTTATTATGGTTTGCTTATTATTTTTTGCGTTTAAAAAATAGATTACTACTCTTTGGAATTATTTTAAGCTATTTAATTATGCACCTATTTAATAGTCAATATATAAATCTAATGACTATTAATACAAATTTAACTATGGATGTTTTAAACGTTTTCTACCCTAACACAACAAGTATTTACGAAAATAGTTACAAATATTCCGTATCAAATCCAGTGATGTTGGGCTATCCACAATTCATGAGTTACATTGATGCTTTAATTTTTAAAATATCTTTTGGTGTGGAAAAATACAGTTTTATTTTAAGCAGTTCTTTTATTTTTTATTGGTTAAATCTTTTATTATTTTTTGAATTGAAAACTTCAAAAAATAATAAAATTTTTATTTCCTTATTTTTTACGTTGTTAATTATGAATAGTACTTGGCTACAATTTTTGTTTACCTCATCCTTAATGAGTGAGAGAATTGCTGGATATTTATTAGCAGGAATTTTAATCACTTTGTTTAGGATTGACAACGCGTCATATTTTGAAATCAGTTTTATATTTTTTATGTTAGGTTTTGTTTACATTACAAAACAATTTTTTTCTATTATCGTTTTAATTTTATTTTTATTTTTTCTATTTAATAAAAAATTCAGAAATAGTTCAATTTTTCTTCTTTTCTCTTTAATCATAAATGAAATTTCATACTTAACTTATTTTTCTGATTTACCCAGAGAGCACCATATAAGACAAATTGATATTTTGGATACAATAACGGACTTATTTTTATTAAGAGATTTAAATATTGCTAATGTATTTGAAATTTTAAAAAATTTATATATAGACAAACCCATGACGTATCTTTTAATAATCACCTTAGCTTCTTATATTTATGCAGCTTACATAAATAGAGTAAGTCTAGAATTAAAACTGTATTTTTTAGCAGCATCTCTAAATATAGTATTTGTATTTCTTCTTTATATTTCCGCATGGAGAGAAATGGAATTAGAATCTCCTGTAAGATACATTTATAGTTTTTTAGTAGTTTATTTAGTAATTATTTCAAAATGTTATAAATTTCAAAAAGAAAGTAATTAAGAAATTTTAGAGTATGTATAAAAAATTTAAAGAAAATTTAATTTTAAGAACTTTATTTAATTTGACATTAAAAATATTTTTAATTTTCTTAGCTCCCCTTAAGTATTTAAAAAATTTAGCGAACCAATTTTTTATATTTAGAACCTTGTCTTTTTATCTTTATCCAAATAATAAGTTAATTATTTGTAATGTTGATGAAATAAATTTTATCATAAATACAAATGATTATGTAAATTCAAAAAAAATCTTCATAAGTCAATCATTTCCTCAATTCAAAGAATTTTGTAAAGCATTAGAAATTTTAAAAAATAGAAATTATGAAGTAAATTCTTTAATTGAGGTCGGATCGCATTATGGAAACATTGTTGTTCCTGCAGTCAAAAAATTCAACCTAATAAAAGCCTATGCTTTTGAGCCAATAAAGGAAAACTTTGAAATTTTAAAAATGAACTTGTACATAAATCAAATAAATGAAACTGTTATAGCTAAGGAATTGTTTGTCTCTGATGTAACAGAGAATATTGAAATGTATACTTTTAATAACAATTCTGCTGCAGCTTTAAATAGGAAAAATTTAAATTCAAATACAAAAAATATGTATACAAATATTAATAGCTTATCAGAAAACACTATTACTTCAGTAAAAACTACAAAGCTTAGTGACGAAATAGATTATAAAGAATTAGACAAGCCAATTTATTGGCTATATGCACAAGGCTCTGAATATAATATTATAAATGGCAGTAAAGATTTATTTCAAAACTTACCGCCTTTGATAATCGCATATTCCCCACTTCTTTATATATCAAAAGATATAGATTCAAATAAATTTTATAGTTTATTAAAAGCACTTGGGTATCAAAATTATATAGACCTACACTCAAGTGAAAATAAAATTTTAAGTTTAAGTAAACAATACCTCTCATTACTGGACAGTAAGTTAACAAAAACTTCCAGTATTAGGTTGTTATTATTTATATAAATATTGACATTTAAATATTCAGTCTGTCAGCTAAATGTCCCAAGATTAATAGATTAATGTAATACATCTGAAGATAATATCTGTACGATGATTCAAATTCTTCTCCACTTGACCAAAGAGTTGTGTACAAAATTAGGATTACTAAAAGATTTAAAAAAGATAAAATTAATCCTTTAATAACAATAGGATTAATTTCTCTTTTATTTAATACATTAAACAGAAATAAAATAACAGTACAAAAAATTATATATATGAATAAAAGATCTTCTAACCAGTAGTTGATAATATATTTAAGATTTGAAATATCAATTACCCTTTCAAAACTATTTAGGTTATTTTTTGGATACAGAAATAGTAAAATTACAAGGTTTGCAAAACCAGAAAACATAATAAAAAATGTTTTTACATAATTTTTCATTTTCAAATTTTTAGAAAATAAAATTGGCAAGATAAATATGAATAAATTTATGAATAATTTTGAAAAGATAAAATAACTTAAAAGAATTAAAATAAAATACTTTGTATTAGCTTTTTGCTTTAATACCTTGCCAAAATTATAAAAGATTATTGCAAAAAAAATGGAAACCACACCTTCTTGCATATAAGAATCAATCAATAAATACCTAACCCAATCATTAATAAAGAGAATTAATAGATTAAAAATAAAAATCATAGCTTTTGTATTTTTTCTTAAATTTGTTTCATATAAA
>Ga0181580_10003625_pt1 | contig 12566 bp, 9 predicted proteins | sample 071ome_23_FD_132413 | JGI IMG/M metagenome (GOLD analysis project Ga0181580, IMG submission 132413) | Coastal salt marsh microbial communities from the Groves Creek Marsh, Skidaway Island, Georgia - 071403BT metaG (megahit assembly) | ecosystem: Environmental > Aquatic > Marine > Intertidal zone...
AATACATCAATGTCGACAGCAACAACTTTTCCGCAAAGCACTCCAGTACCAGTTGCTGTGGGATATTTAGCTTCCCAAGTCAAAATGTCCTCTTTAGTAGGATAACCTTCATCTTTATTCCAGTTTTTGAGTGCGGGCCTTTTAGTCCCATTCAGAATTGGAATTGGATGAAAACCATTAGCTAGTAAAGAGAGTCTGAGGACGGTGTTACTCATCCCCATCACCTATTTTGCCAAAATTTGTGGAAATTTTATATTCTTTCCACTTGAATAAAACCTCTTCCTCCCAACCTATTACGCGGGCGCTCAATTTGACGGGTTTTGGGAATTCACCTTTGTCGACAAGCCTGTAAATGGTTGAGCGACTCAAGCCAGTTAGTGTAACTAAATCATTTACACGGTAAAACTTCATTCTGAAACCTCTTGGTTGCTTCTGAAAAACATAACCAAGAGGAATGAAGTTAGGGTGCTACAAATGAACGACTATCCTTGTAGCACGCTAAATGTTGGCAACAAATGGATAACGCTTAGTGAAACGATCAACGGCTTTAGTAATTGCACGTGAAGTAATATTCCCAAATCCATGATTGTTAAAATGATTTCTTAGGGAATTGTGAACGATCTCAACGGCAGTATTTCCGATATCTGATTTTCTATTTGAACGTGGGGACAATGGTAGATGAAAGAGTTGACTCAATAAATGAGTTAACCACGTCATCAGATAGTCACGCCTATCTTTTTTGCGGTAAGAAATAGCGTTAGAAAACTTATCGAGATTAAGCAAAAGCAAGTCTGAATGAAGTTCAGAAAAAAACACTGGAATTTTTCGCTGATTTCCAATGTAACAATTTAACACAACTCCAGCAGCAATTCTTCCGCCAGGCATTTGATAAAATAGATCCAGTGCAATTTTTGCAGTCGTTTTGTTGAATCTATATCCATTGTCATAATGGTATTTATTCAAACGCAGAAATATCATATCCGCATCGAATGCTTCATTTCCTTTTTTAGATAACCAACTTGTCATCCAGTCCAGATTGTCAGCTATCAAGTTTTCAAGGAAAACTTCTGCCTTTTCTGTTCTTTGGCTCTTTGTAGAACTTTTGTTGTCCATCAAAAAACAAAATAAAAGGTGGATAAAAAGATGGATATAAAATCCGATTATTAATTTAATTAATTGATTTAATTAATAAATTTACAATAAACTGGTGCCCAGGAGAAGACTCGAACTTCCACGACCTTGCGGCCACTGGCACCTGAAGCCAGCGCGTCTACCAATTCCGCCACCTGGGCACAGGAACGGATGAATTGACGCAACAATAATCACCACGACGCCGCTGTCAATTGTTTTCCTTTGTGGCGGATGCGAAAAAATGCCCTGTGCAGATCCCCCTTGCGGCCCTATATAAATAACGGGGTATGTATGATGTTGTTATGATGAAACGTCATGGGGCCATTGCGGCCTCCCGGGATTGAGAGAAGGGATAAGGATGGAGCTTAAGGGTTCAACCATCGCCATCATAGGCGCAACAGGGTTTATCGGGCGCAGAATTGTCGAAGTGCTGGCGGAAGAAGGCGCGCGGATCAAGGTGCTTGCCCGCAATCCGGACCGGGCCAAATTTCTCAAACCCATGGGCAGTGTCGGGCAGATTTCTGTTTTTCCGGGCGATGCGCTGGATGAAAAAGCACTGGCTGGGGTCATGTCAGGGGCTGATGCGGTGGTCAACACCATCGGTATTCTGGCCGAAAATGGCCGTCAGAGCTTTTCAGCCCTCCAGGCAGAACTGCCGGGCCGTATCGGTCGCCTTGCGGCGGAGCTGAACCTTGGCAAGGTGGTGCATCTTTCGGCTATCGGGGCTGATGCGTCCTCTCATATCCGGTATGCGGCATCCAAAGGGCAGGGGGAAGAAAACCTGCGTAAAGCCTTTCCCCGGGCAACGATACTCCGCCCGTCGCTGGTTTTTGGCGAAGGGGACGGGTTTTTCAACAGATTTGCCAGAATGGCGGTGCTGTCCCCGGGCCTGCCGGTTATTGGTGGTGGCAATAATCTGGTTCAGCCGGTCTTTGTCGGTGATGTCGCCGGTGCGGTGAGAGCCGCGCTTGCCACTGGCACCACCGCCGGCCAGATTTATGAGCTCGGCGGGCCGGAACAGATGACCTTCCGCGATACCATGGCCTATATCCTTAAAGAGATCCATCGTCGCCGTGCCCTGATCCCTGTTCCGTTCGGGGTGATGTCACTTGCCGCTATCCCCTTGGGCTTGTTGCCGAACCCTCCGGTGACACGCGACCAGCTCAATCAGCTCAAACTTGATAATATCGTTGATGATCGTGCCAAAGGGCTCAAAGACCTCGGGATTACGCCGACACCGATCAGCCTTGTTGTTCCCGGATATCTTGAAAGGTTCCGGCCGGGCGGCAGGTTTTCAGCGCGTTAGCCCAGATACACCATGGCTAACAGCCCCAGCCCCAGAATGACCCGGTAGATGACGAAAGGCATGAAGCCAACCCGCTGAAGGATCGCCATCATGGCATTGATGGAGCCCAGCGCAACCACCATCGATATCAGTGCGGCGAGGGTGATCTCCACCCATTTCTCGCCACCGCCCACAGCCATGAGGTCAAGCCCTTTCAACACGCCCGACCCCAGAATGACCGGGATGGAAAGGATCATTGAAAATCTTGCCGCGGCCCGTCTGCTCAACCCCAAGCCTCTTGCCGCGGTCATGGTGATCCCGGAACGGCTGGTCCCGGGGATGAGGGCAAGAACCTGCGCCAGACCAATACAGATCGCATCAATCATGCTCGTTGTTGTGAACCGGCGGTGCCCTTTTGACCGGTCGGCAAATCCCAGTAATATTCCGAACACAAGGGTGGCCCAGGCGATAACTTCAACGCTGCGCAGAAGTTCCAGAAGAGCTGGGTGCTGGTTTAAAAGAAAGCCGGCAATCAGGACAGGGATTGTTGCAATAAAGGCTGATACCGCTACGCCATAATACTCACGATAATGACGTCCCATGGTGATAAATGACAGGAACATGCGATTGATATCCCGCCAGTTGTACATCACCACCGCAACCAGCGTGCCCATATGAACGGCAACATCCATGGTCAGGCCCTGGTCGGGCTGGATAGAAAGTCCGTGAAGCAGATTAAGATGGCCGGAAGACGATACAGGAAGGAATTCCGTAATCCCCTGAAGAACAGCGATGAGAAGGATCTGTTCAATCATGCGTTCTTAAACCTCCCGCGTAATTCCGTACCCTTATACCGTATATCAGAACTAAAGAACACTCATCCCACCTATTTTCATAAGTTTGGGCAAGTTTTAATTAGGGCCGATTCGGACTTAAATATTAATTCCAATAAATGATCGCACTTGAAAATGAACATGAAGGCGGGAAGAGGGGCGTAAAAAGGGTAAATATGTTGACCTTTTATTGAGCGAGATATATAAATAACAGTTGGACGGACAGATCTTCATGTTCCGCCAGGACTTTTTCTTTCGAAATCACCTTGGGGATTGAGCAATGACCACTGATCGCATGCTTCAATTTGTGCAAACCGAAAAGGCCATGCCGGAAAAGCGTGGCGCGGATGCGCGCAAAGAGGATTTCGATGAAATTTACGACGCGTTTTCGGAGGCGGCGGCGACCATGCAGGCGTCGCGTTGCTCGCAGTGCGGCGTGCCTTTCTGCCAGACAAACTGCCCTTTGCATAACAATATTCCCGACTGGCTGATGCTGACGGCTGAAGGCCGGATGCAGGAAGCATGGGAAGTGTCTTCTGCCACCAATACCTTTCCGGAGATCTGTGGCCGTATTTGCCCGCAGGATCGCTTATGTGAAGGCAACTGCGTATTGGAAAAGGGATTTGAATCCGTGACCATCGGCGCGGTGGAAAAGCATATCACCGAAACCGCTTTTGAAAACGGTTGGGTCAAGCCCCCGTTGCCGCGCGAAGAACGTGCGGAAAGCGTGGGTATTATCGGCGCGGGGCCGGCAGGCCTGGCGGCGGCAGATCTGCTCCGGCGGCGCGGATATCAGGTTGAAATCTACGACCGATATGACCGGGTCGGCGGTTTGCTTATCTATGGAATCCCCGGTTTCAAACTTGAAAAACATGTTGTTGAGCGGCGTGAAAAATTGCTGAGGGATGCCGGTGTCCGCTTCACGATGAATTGCGATATCGGCACCGATATCACTTTCAGCGCGATCCGCGAGAAACATGACGCGGTGCTTATTTCAACAGGTGTCTACAAGGCCCGTGATCTCAAGGCTGAAGGTGACGACCTGGGCGGCATTATTCCGGCCCTTGATTACCTCACCGCATCCAACCGCCTTGGCATGGGGGATAAACTCACCTCCGCCGAGCAGAAAACCTATTCCGCCACGGGCCGTAATGTGGTGGTGATCGGGGGTGGCGACACGGCTATGGACTGCGTGCGTACCGCGATCCGTCAGGATGCCGCCAGCGTGACCTGTCTTTATCGCCGTGACCGGGCCAACATGCCCGGTTCCGTACGTGAGGTTATGAATGCCGAAGAAGAAGGCGTTGTTTTTGAATGGCTGACACAGCCGGATGGTTTTGACGGTGATAGCGAGGTGGCGGCGGTGCGTTGCTCGAAAATTCATCTTGGTCAGCCGGATGCGACCGGCCGCCGGGTGCCTGAACCCATCGAAGGGTCCGGATACGCCAAGCCTGCGGATATGGTGATCAAGGCGCTGGGCTTTGATCCCGAGGATATTCCGGCCATGTTCGCCGAACCCAGATTGAAGGTATCACGTTGGGGGACCATCGCGATTGACTGGAAATCGATGATGACCAGCGTCGATGGTGTTTTCGCCGCGGGTGATATTGTTCGTGGCGCCTCGCTTGTTGTCTGGGCCGTTCGGGACGGACGTGATGCCGCCGAACGCATTGATGCCTGGCTCAAACACAAGGCCAGCGGTGCCGACAAGATTGCGTCCTGAGGAGACGGAAGATGATGAAATCAGAAATGAACGCCCATACCTCTCTTGCCGGAGTGCAGTGGCTTAAGCACCGCAAGCAAATGGAACAACGGCTCATGGATGCCGGCGTCTGGTCACCGGAGATGGAGCATGACGCCTGCGGGGTCGGGCTGGTCGTGGCCATTGACGGACAGCCGAGACGTGAAGTTGTCGAAAAGGGGATTGAGGCACTGCAGGCCATCTGGCATCGCGGTGCCGTTGATGCCGACGGCAAGACAGGGGATGGCGCAGGTATCCATCTTGAAATTCCTCTTGATTTCTTCCGCGAACACATCGCCCGCACCGGTCACAGCGTTGATGACGGGCGGCTGGCTGTCGGGATGGTCTTTCTGCCGCGTACCGATATGGCGGCGCAGGAAAGATGCCGCTGCATCGTCGAAGAAGAAATTCTCCGCGCAGGTTACCGGGTTTATGGCTGGCGGCAGGTGCCTGTTGATATTTCCATCATAGGTGAGAAAGCCAACGCGACACGTCCTGAAATCGAGCAGATCATGTTTTCCATGCCGGATGCAGAAGATGCTGCGGCCGCGGAACGTGAGCTCTATATTATCCGCCGCAAGATCGAAAACGCGGTCCATGCCCAGCGGATCATGGAATTCTATTTATGCTCCTTCTCGAGCCAGTCGATCATCTACAAGGGCATGTTCCTGGCCGAACAGGTAACGGCCTTTTATCCGGACCTTCTGGATGAACGGTTTGTGTCCCGGTTTGCCCTTTATCACCAGCGTTATTCGACCAACACCTTCCCGACATGGAAACTGGCCCAGCCTTTCCGTGTGCTGGCCCATAACGGGGAGATCAACACCCTTCGCGGCAACCAGAACTGGATGCTGTGCCATGAAGACAGGATGGAATCCCCTCTTTTCGGGGAGGACATCCAGCATCTGAAGCCGGTGATTGAAGGCGGCGCATCAGACAGTTCCGCCCTTGATGGCGTGTTTGAACTTCTGCTTCAGGCCGGACGTGATCTGCCCATGGTCAAAACCATGATGGTGCCCGAAGCCGTGCTTGAGAACGCCTCGCAGGAGCTGAAAAATCTCTACGGCTATTGCAATGCGGTGATGGAGCCATGGGATGGCCCCGCGGCTCTTGCCGCTGTTTCCGGTGACTGGGTCATTGCTTCGGTTGACCGTAATGGCCTGCGCCCGATGCGGGTGACGATTACGGACGGCGGTCTTCTGCTGGCCGGGTCAGAGACAGGCATGGTCAGCCTTGATGAGGCGGGCATTATCGAAAAAAGCAAACTGGGTCCGGGCCAGATCATCGGCGTCAACATGAAAGAAGGCAAGATCTATCACGACGCGGAACTGAAAGCGCAACTGATGGCAAGGCGGGACTGGGGCAAATGGCTCGGCAGGTCCCGCATCATGGATGATCTGCTCAGCGAGACAGGGGCGACATCAGCGTCAGGTCTTGATCAGGATATGTTGCGTCGGCGTCAGTATTCGGCTGGCTGGACGCTTGAAGACATGGAGCTGCTGCTTCAGCCGATGGCGGAAGGCGGCAAGGAAGCCACCGGATCCATGGGCGATGATACCCCGCTTGCGGTTCTTTCAAACAAATACCGCGGGCTGCACCATTTCTTCCGGCAGAATTTCTCGCAGGTCACAAATCCGCCGATTGACAGTTTAAGGGAACGCCACGTCATGACGTTGCGGACACGGCTCGGAAATCTCGGCAACATCCTTGATGAGACACCAGAACAATGTGACCACCTCCTGCTCAATTCGCCTGTGCTGAACAGCAGTGAATTCACAGCACTTGCCACCTGGCTTGGCGATAAGGCGTCCCGTATTGATGCCACGTTCATCCCTGGTGATGCAGAGGAGGGGCTTGAGGCGTCACTCAATCGCATCGAACGCGAGGCAGAGGAAGCCGTAAGGGGCGGTGCCGAACATCTGATGCTGATGGATCGCAATGTCAACGAGAACCGCATGGCAATACCCTCAATCCTTGCTGTAGGTGCCGTACATGCCCATCTCGTGCGCCGGCAGTTGAGGACATTTACCTCGATCAATGTATCGTCAGGTGAGTGTCTGGATGTGCATCATTTTGCTGTCCTGATGGGGGTTGGTGCGACCACGGTAAACCCGTGGGTTGCCGAAGAATCCATTCGTGACCGCCACGCACGTGGGCTTCTCCCCGGTCTTGATGTGGATGACACCATTCATAATTACAAAACGGCGATTGAAAACGGTCTGCTCAAGATCATGTCCAAGATGGGCATTTCTGTCCTGTCCTCTTATCGTGGCGGCTATAACTTTGAATCCCTCGGGCTGTCACGTTCGCTCGTGGCCAGATATTTCCCGCCGATGACATCACGCATATCCGGCATCGGGTTGCACGGCATCGAATCCCAGCTCAAAACCCTCCATGAAAGCGCCTGGGCTGAGGCATCGGTCATGTTGCCGGTGGGCGGGTTCTTCCGGTTGCGGAAATCAGGTGAGGCGCATGCCTTTGACGCCGAAGTCATTCATTCCATGCAGCATGCCTGCGATACAGGGAGCTACGACAGCTGGAAGTCCTATACATCCAAGGTCTACAAATCCGGTCCGGTCAATCTGCGTGACCTGCTTGATTTCACCAATGCAAATGAAAGCATCGCTCTGGAAAAAGTTCAGAGCATCACCGAAATCCGGAAGAAACTGGTATCCCCCGGTATTTCCCTCGGTGCGCTGAGCCCGGAAAGTCATGAAACACTTTCCATTGCGATGAACCGTATCGGCGCGAAATCAGACAGCGGTGAAGGTGGGGAGGATCCGGCAAGATTTGTGTTGCGCGAAAATGGTGATAATCCGTCGAGCGCCATCAAGCAGATCGCTTCAGGCCGGTTCGGCGTAACCGCTGAATATCTGAACAACTGCCAGGAAATTGAAATCAAGATTGCCCAGGGCGCCAAGCCCGGGGAAGGCGGCCAGCTTCCCGGTATCAAGGTGGACAGCCTGATCGCAAGGCTAAGACATTCCACCCCCGGAGTGACCCTGATCTCACCGCCGCCGCATCACGATATCTATTCGATCGAGGATCTCGCCCAACTCATTTATGATCTCAAGCAGATCAACCCTGATGCGCGTGTCTGTGTCAAACTGGTGGCGTCCACCGGTATCGGCACCATTGCCGCGGGGGTTGCCAAGGCCAAGGCGGATACGATCCTGATTTCAGGTCATGGCGGCGGTACCGGCGCAAGCCCGCAGTCTTCGATCAAACATGCCGGGCTTCCGTGGGAAATGGGCCTTTCCGAAGTTCATCAGGTCCTCACCATGAACGATTTGCGTGACAAGGTGGTGCTCCGCACCGATGGCGGCCTGAAGACAGGACGTGATATCGTCATGGCGGCGATGCTCGGCGCGGATGAATACGGGATAGGGACGGCTTCGCTGATCGCCATGGGATGCATCATGGTCCGTCAGTGCCATTCCAACACCTGCCCGGTTGGTGTCTGGACCCAGCGCGAAGATCTGCGGGCAAAGTTCACCGGCACACCTGAAAAGGTGGTTCAGCTCTTCACCCATCTTGCCGAAGAGGTGCGGGAAATACTGGCTGATCTAGGTGTCACCAGCCTTGAGGAGATCATCGGCCGGACCGATATGCTCACCCAGGTCAGCCGCGGGAATGCGGCGCTTGATGACCTTGATCTCAATCCCATACTTGTGCGGGCGGATTCCAGCGCTGAGCCGCAACCATTAATGGAAGGCCGGAACGAAGTCCCGGATACGCTGGATGCGCTGATGGTCAGGGATGCCCGCGATGCGCTCGAACGCGGCCAGCGAATGCAACTCTCGTATAACGTGGCCAATACCCAGCGGGCGATTGGCACACGTCTTTCCTCGCATATTACGCGGCGGTTCGGCATGACCGGCCTTAAGGAAGAGACGATTACCGTCAGGCTTCGTGGTTCCGCCGGTCAGTCGCTCGGGGCTTTCGCTGTTCAGGGGCTGAAGCTGGAAGTTCTTGGTGATGCCAATGACTATGTCGGCAAGGGTCTTTCCGGTGGGCTCATCACCTTGCGGAAAATGGCGGCATCCCATCTCGTTGCCCATGAAAATACGATTATCGGCAACACGGTTCTTTATGGCGCGACTTCCGGTTCGCTCTATGCCGCCGGTCAGGCGGGGGAACGTATGGCTGTCCGGAATTCCGGGGCTACAGCTGTCGTGGAAGGTTGCGGCTCAAACGGGTGTGAATACATGACCGGGGGAACGGTGGTGATCCTCGGTGCTGTTGGCAGCAATTTCGGCGCCGGCATGACCGGAGGGATGGCGTTTGTCTTTGATGAAGACGGGAGCTTTGAGGGCAAGGTAAATCCTGAAACGCTTGAGCTTGCACGTATAACATCACCCTATTGGGGAGATGTGCTCAAATCTCATCTGGAAAAGCACTTTCGCTACACCGGATCGGCCATTGCGAGCCGCATTCTTGACGGCTGGGACAAAAACCTGCCAAAGTTCTGGCACGTGGTGCCGACGGAAATCGTCAACACCTTGCCGCATCCGTTGACGGGGGAAACAACAGGTAAAGTAACGGCCTGAAACAGATCCGATGTATCATCTGCGCCTTGAGAAGCCGTCCGATCAGGCTGAAATTGAACGCTTGCTCGGACTTGGTTTCGGTCCCGGTCATTCCAGCCGTAATATCTGGGCTCTGCGGCCAGGTCCCAGACTGGCGGAATTGTGCCTGGTGGCTGAAGAAACGTCAAAACCGGGCCATCTTCTGGGATCCATCAGGTACTGGCCCGTGACTATTGCGGGGTTTCCGTCCGTACTGTTGGGCCCGCTTGCTGTAGACCCTGAACTGAGGGGGCAGGGCATCGGCAGGCAACTGGTAAGGGAGAGTCTCGTGCTGGCAGAACAAGGCCCGTGGCACTGGTGCTTTGTTTCCGGTGAGCGGGATTACTACCCGAAACTCGGCTTTTCAAAACTCACCGCGGATGATGTGGATTTACCGGCGCCGATTGAAGAAGAACGCTTGCATCTGATCTCTGTTTCGGGGGATAGTCTTTCTGAAATGCCGCCACGGCCCTGGGCGATACGCCCCGGGGTGGCACCATCTTGATTGAAAAGTCTTAATACTTAACTGGTTTACACATGCGTGTTCTTCACCATTACTGGCTTTCTTCCGGATCACGTTTCTGTCGGCTGATGCTGGCGGAACGTAAACTTGATGCTCTCCAGAAACTGGAGCTTCCCTGGGATGCGCAGAGTGCTTTTCTGGCTGTGAATCCCGCCGGAACCGTGCCGGTGCTGGTGGAGGATGACGGCACGGTGTTGAGCGGTGTCTGGCCGATCTGCGAGTATTTCGAAGATATCAGCCCGGAAGGCTCACTTTTGCCCGGCACACCTGCCGCCCGCGCCGAAGCCCGCCGTCTGGTGGACTGGTTTCACGGAAAGTTCGAACGTGAGGTGGTCGGCCCTGTGCTGAAGGAAAAGCATTTCCGCCGCGTGACAGGTGATGGTGTTCCGTCAAGCCAAATCATCCGCACTGCGATGGGGAACCTTGCATCTCACATGGAATATCTCAACTTTCTCGCCGAACGGCGGAAATGGCTGGCCGGAAACAAACTGTCTCTGGCGGATCTCCATGCCGCGGCGTCGTTGTCGGTGCTTGATTTCCTCGGCGATATTTTCTGGCAGGACTGGCCTGAGGCCAAGACATGGTATTCACGCATCAAATCAAGGCCGTCTTTCCGTCCTCTTCTGGCCGACAGTGTCACCGGGTTGACGCCACCTGAACATTACGCGGATCTTGATTTCTGAAGATGCCCGCCCATCAGGTCGTGCGGCGCGAGATTTCATCAAGGCAGGACAGAATAAGCTCGGTCTGGTCAGGTTCGGAAAAACGGTGGCCAGCATTCTGATCAAGTATCACTTCAATATTCGGGCTGACGAATACCCCGGCCAGCTTTTCCGATGATGTGTGGGGAACTTCCTCGTCTTTCATCCCGTGTATCAGTCGCACCGGCCCGTTAACAGGGATGGATCCTTCAAGAACGAAATTCATCCGCCCGTCCTCGATCAGCTGATAGGTGTAGATGACATCTTCCGGCGCATAGGGATTGGGTAGCGCGATGCGGCCGGTTGTTTTCATTTCGGCCTGTTGCTCAGGGGTGAGGGCGTCCCAGATCAGCTCATCGGTGAAATCAGGGGCGGCGGCGATGCCGATAATGCCAACTATTCGCGATGGTCTCTCCCTTGCGACAAGGGTCATGAGCCAGCCGCCCAGCGATGAGCCGATCAGAATAAGCGGACCTGTCGTCAGATGGTCAACAACAGCAAGACAATCAGCCTTCCATGCGCTGATAGTGCCATCAAGAAATTCCCCCGATGACTGGCCATGGCCGGAATAGTCAAACCTTAAAATTCCGAACCCATTGTCCCGCGCCCAGGCGTCAACAGCCACAGCCTTGGTTCCGTCCATGTCAGACCCGTGGCCGGCAAAGAACACGATGGTCGGGGCACCGGCAATTTCCCTGCCTGTCCAGGCAATTCTGTTTCCGTGATCGGTCCGGAGAAATTCCACTGTTTGCGTTTCTTTTGTCATGATCCGTTGTTTCCGTCTTTGCCTGTGGGCAGGAATAGCGTATACAAAAGGCTGAAAACTCCTCTGACACAAATGGGGCCGGATTGAATCTTAGGGCAAGTCCCGGATTTTTGGCAATAACCTTTGAAATCAATACCGAAAAAAACCACCCGCAAAAACTCACCGCAAACGTTAAAAGGCAAGGTCATCGTCCAGATACTGCCAGCCCTTAACCGTGGTGGTGTTGAGCGCGGAACCATAGAAATGGCCCGTGCTGTTGTCGAGGCAGGTGGCCGTGCTGTTGTTATCAGCTCAGGAGGCCTGTTGGCGGCGAACCTCAACCGTGTCGGGGGTGAGCATATCGATCTTGGGGTGGATACGAAAAACCCGCTCAAATGGGCGTGGCGACGTGGGCAGGTCAGAAAAGTGCTGAAAGAAACCGGCGCTGATCTTGTTCATATCCGGTCAAGGGCCCCCGCCTGGATCAGCATTCCGGCGGCCAGATCTCTCGGATTACCGGTGGTGACAACGCTTCATGGCAGGTTTGTCTCTGCCTCAAGGATGAAGCGCTTCTATAACAGCATCATGACCAAATCCGATCACGTCATCGCCATATCCCGATATATCAGGGATCTCGCTGTTTCCCAGTTTCCGGCGGTTGAGCCGCGCCTTTCGGTCATCCATCGTGGTGTTGATCTTAAAATGTTTTCGGCCGCCAGCGTTTCATCCCAGCGGGTGGTGAAAGCCGCATCCGTACTGAATGTGCCGGACGGCACACCTGTTATCATGCTCCCCGCACGTCCCACCGGATGGAAGGGCGCGGAAATGCTGATCAAAGCTTGCGCGATGATGGGTGATGTCAGGTTTATCGTTTTGCTGGTCGGGGCGGCGGATGGATCGCCCGCCTTTCAGGCCCAGCTCGTCCGGTTGACAGAAAAAGAAGGGTTGAGAGAGAAAGTACGTCTCTGCCCCTCGCAGGATGATATGCCGGCAACCCTCATGCTGGCGGATGTGGTTGCCATGCCGTCAGTTACGCCGG
>Ga0181580_10003630_pt1 | contig 12561 bp, 9 predicted proteins | sample 071ome_23_FD_132413 | JGI IMG/M metagenome (GOLD analysis project Ga0181580, IMG submission 132413) | Coastal salt marsh microbial communities from the Groves Creek Marsh, Skidaway Island, Georgia - 071403BT metaG (megahit assembly) | ecosystem: Environmental > Aquatic > Marine > Intertidal zone...
AATATAGATCAAATTTTCCGTTTTGAGTTAAGGGAAATAGAAGATTAAAATTTCACAAAGAATTGCTTGTTATGGATTTAGTTGCATTTTAATGTTTCTCCAACTCAATCAATGATAGAACTATGGTACGACATGTAATTTGGGATTGGAATGGTACTTTGGTCGATGATGTAAGTCTTTGTGTTCAGATTTTGAATCAAGAATTAAAGACTCACCAATGCGAAGAAATTTCAATCAATGAATACAGGCAAAAATTCTTTTTTCCCGTAGCTTGTTATTATAAAAAATTAGGACTTCCTTACTCCGGTTCCAAATACAAGGGTTTAGCCATCCGTTACATTTGCGAATATCGTAAGCGATTCAAGGAATGCCAATTACATAATGGAGCTTTCAAAACTCTAGAATGGTTAAACTCGCAAAGAATTTCTCAATCTATTTTGTCAGCCGGCAAAAAATCTGATCTTGAGTCCTTTGTTAAACATTTTGCTGTGGATCATTTTTTTTGCTTTATTGATGGAGCAAAAGATATTGAAGCACGCGGTAAGAATGAAAGGGCTCATGAACACTTATCAGAAATGGGCATTAATCCAGCGGATGCACTCTTAGTGGGTGATACTAATCACGACTGGGAAGTGGCTCAAATAATTGGCTGTAGATCACTACTTTTTACACGAGGTCATGTTGAGACGGATCGACTAAAAAGAGATGGATCGACTCTAATTACCTCTCTCTCACAAGTATGTAATTGGGTTAGCAATTGACCGACTCTCTCCTTCTTATAGTTTAGAAATCTTTTTCATGAGCAAAGTTTTTATCAAAACATATGGCTGCCAAATGAATGAGCGAGATTCAGAGGCGGTTGTTTGTAAGTTGTTAGAAAGCGGGCATGAAATTACCGACAATGAAGAGTCTGCTGATGTAATTTTGTTAAATACTTGCTCAGTGAGAGAAAAAGCAGAACAAAAAGCGATAGGAAAGGCTTCGAGGATCTTGCATACATCGGGTGTTAAAAAACCTACAGTTGGCATTATCGGATGCATGGCTCAAAATAGGGGAGAGACCCTTTTTGAGGAAATTCCCGGATTACGGCTGGTGGTTGGTACCCAAAAGTTCCATCAGATTCCCGATTTACTTGAAAATACTCTTACCCAAAAACGAGTTATTGATCTAACTGAGGAAGAAGGGTCTCAGAATCAAATCAAGCACCACATAAAAAACAGCCCTGGCCCTACTGCATTTGTTTCGATTATGCAGGGATGCAATATGAATTGTACATTCTGCATTGTACCCAAAACGAGGGGTACCGAAAGGTATCGTCCCATGGAAGAGATTCTAGTTGAGATAAAAAAACTAGCCGAAACAGGTACCAAAGAAGTCACTTTACTCGGGCAAATTGTAAATGCTTATGGAAGAGGTCAGTTTCCCAGAATTGATAAGAAATCTCCATTTGTACAGCTTCTCGAAAAAATTAACTTAATTGATGGGATTGAGAGGATAAGATTTACCTCTCCGCATCCAATTGCCTATGGCGATGATTTAATCGAAGCATTCTCTAACATACCAAAGTTGGGCCAGTATGCACACTTACCCATGCAAAGTGGATCAGACCGTATACTTAAGTCAATGAATAGGCCTTACAGAATTGATAAATTTTTAAATATTGTTGATCGTTTACGAACTAATGTTCCAGGCATGCGAATAAGTACTGATGTGATAGTCGGTTTTCCTGGAGAAACTTTAGAGGACTTTGAGCTTACAAAAAATGCCTTTATTGAGGCAGGCTTTGAAATGGGTTTTATCTTTAAATATAGTGACCGCTCAGGAACTCCTTCTGTTAATCTTGATGGGAAAGTCAAGAAATGTGAACTTGAGCGAAGAAATCAGGAATTACTCAAAATTTTGGAAAACCAATCGCTGTTATCAAACCAAAAGCTTATCAGCAGGCAAGTCGAAGTACTAATTGAAAGCGTATCTCGGAAAGGTAATGGCCAATTAATGGGCAGGACATCTTGCTTTAGAAAAGTAAATTTTATAGGAGATTATTCGCTGATTGGAAAAATTCGTTCTGTAAAGATTACAGATGCTACTCACTCGAGTCTATCCGGAGACTTAAATTAAAAATTATGTCTCTATTAGCAAGTAGTCTTACAACTGGTCTTGCCTTAACTATCCTGGGATTGTTTGTTGCACGATCTAACAACAAGGCCCGATCGTTGATATTGGGATTCCCTCGATCTAAAAGATGTAGCTTTTGGCTTGTTGGTATTGCTACTCTTTGGTTTTTGGGTAGGCATGTAGCTTTTTTAAGCGAAGCAGACTTCGGAAATTATAAGTTATTGATTGGTTTTATAGCACTTGGAACTGCGGTTTTATCCTTTGTGTTTGTATCTGATTTTCTAGCTGTCAGGGGCTTAGCGATGATGACCCTTCTTTGGTCTAGGGAGGTTTTAGATTCTGCTTTTTTACATGATGCAATGAGTCGTTTAGTTTTAGTATCAGTGATCTACATACTCATCGCATTTTCCATCTATTTTGGTGCATGGCCTTATAAACTGAGAGATTTTATCGAATGGTTAAATCAGAGAAGCGTCAGAATAACTTCAATTGGATGGATATTTACATTAGTGGGGCTATTAATTATCTCTCTTTCTTTTACCTATTGATTTAAGCTTAAGCTAATTGATGAGCTTGATAATTGCGATATCTGGACCTGCTGCAGTTGGAAAGACGACAATTTGTGATCGCCTAATCAGCGAATTTGGAGAGAAGTTACATCGATTAGTTACCGCTACGACTCGACGGCCTCGTAATGGGGAAGAGGAAGGGAAAGACTATTTTTTTCTTAGTAAAGCAGAGTTTGATAAGAAATTATTGGAAGAATCTTTTTTGGAACATGAACTCATTCATGAAAACAAGTATGGAATACTTAAAGAAACAATTCTTGAGGCCCAAAATCAAGAAATTGATATTTTGCTGAATATCGATGTTAATGGGGCGGCAAGCTTAAGAAAGTTTTGTTCAATGCAAGAAAAATTACAAGGTCAGTTAAAAACGATTTTCATGAGGCCTAAAAACTTAGAAGAGCTAGCGGTTCGAATGCGTAAAAGAGCAAGTGAAAGTAAGGAGCAAATCAATATACGGATTGCTAATGCTAAAGCTGAAATTTTACGAGCAGCTGAATTTGACTTTGTTATTGAGTCAAAAGACAGGGATTCAGATTATGAGAGAGTAAAAAATATATACCTGGAGGTATGTTTAAATAACGCTCCAAAATAATTCATTTCGAAAATTTTTAGATTTTGATCTCGGGTCGATTTGGGTCAAGCCAGTCCATATGAAAATACACGCCTCTATTTTGATCGGTTCTTTCATAGGTATGAGCACCAAAATAATCTCGCTGTATTTGAAGCAAGTTTTGAGGAAGGTTTTCAGTTCGATACGAATCATAGTATGACAAAGCTGATGAGAAAGTGGGAACTGGTATGCCATTCAATGTCGCAACAGAAATTACCTCTCTCCAGTTTGACTGATATCGATCGATACAATCCTTAAAGTATTCGTCTAGCAACAAATTCGATAGTTGAGGCTGTTTTTCGTATGCCTCGGTTATTTTCTGAAGAAAAGCGGCTCTTATAATGCAGCCACCTCGCCAAATCTGAGCAATTTCACCGTAATTTAAATCCCAATGGTATTCGATAGCAGCAGCTTTCATCAATTGAAAACCCTGAGCATATGAGCAAATCTTGGAACAGTATAAGGCTCCACGAATCGCTTCGAGGAATTTACTTTTATCAAGTTCATTGATAAAAGACCTTGATGGACCTGTAAGCTGAGAACTTGCATTTATTCGTTCTTCTTTGATCGCACTCATACACCTTGCAAAAACAGCCTCGGCAACAGTAGGGGCAGGAGTTCCCATATCCAATGCATTCACAGATGTCCACTTTCCTGTTCCTTTCTGGCCGGCAGCATCCATAACATAGTCTACCAAAAAACCATCATTATTAGGATCATTTTGCTGCAGAGCATCAGCAGAAATTTGCATTAAAAAGGAATCAAGTTCGCCTTCGTTCCAACTTGAAAAAGACTTACCAATCTCTCCGGCAGACATATTTAGAAAATCTCTCATCAAATGATATGCTTCGCATATCATTTGCATATCTCCGTATTCAATACCATTGTGCACCATTTTTACATAGTGCCCCGCACCATCTTTTCCAATGTAGGCAGCACATGGAACACCTCCTTGAACAGGGTTGCCAGGGGACCCACCTTCGATAGGTGCACCCGTATCGTCATCTACCTTGGCTGAAATTGCCAGCCATGGCTCCTTTATTTGATTCCAAGCAAATTCGGATCCTCCTACCATTAACGAAGGACCATAGCGTGCACCTTCCTCACCGCCACTTACGCCAGAGCCAACGAAGTGGAGATTTTGAGATTGAAGCGCGGATTCGCGCCTAATCGTATCTGTCCACTTGGCATTTCCGCCATCGATTAGGATATCATCAGCATCGACTAAGGGTACAAGCATGTCGATAACAGCATCGGTTGCCTCACCTGCTTGAACCATTATGATAATTCTCCTGGGCTTTTTAAGTGATTCAACAAATTCTTGGATGTTTTCAAAACCGGATAGATTCGTGCTGTAAGTGTTACGGTTTAAGAAATCTTGAGTCTTAGAAAAAGTACGGTTATATACCGAAATTTTATAACCATGATCGGCGATATTAAGTGCAAGATTCTGACCCATCACTGCAAGACCGATCAGACCAAAGTCTGAAGAATGATACATAAATTTATAAGGATTAAAGGGGGGAAGCGTCTTCAAATGCTTGCTCTAACTCCTCATCAACCGGAGGTTCGTCTACTTGAACAACCACTGGTCTTTTGTATATTTTAGCAGGGTTTGTAAACCTTGGGTTGATGCCAAACTTTTTCATGAGTAAAAGCATATCACGAGAATTGGTTCGCAAGGTATTGAGCGAGGAATTTTGGTTGGAATTAGATGCCGCCTTGGCGTTGGATTTGTTTATTGCCTTGAGAATTTCTCCTTTCGACTGAAGGGATTCTTGAGAAGTATCCTCAATGCCAAGAGCAAGTTGTGAACCGGATAAAGCACCTTCAATTGAGCCCTGTTTGGCAGATTGCTTAAGTTCGACTACGCGATCATCCTGACCAGTCCCAAGTTTCATGTTTGGAGTTGGCGGGGTTGGGTTAGCTTGGATTCCAAGAATTGCCCCATAAGTCGAACCAAAAGATGCAGCTTCTAAATGACTGATAGTTTGAGCATCTCTTGAGCGAAGATCGGGACGTAATCCCAAAAGTACCGCAGGTTCAAAAGCAGCTCCCATCGCCGAACCAAGTGCACTTTCTCTAGTAATGGAGACATCGATAGTTTCAGTACCCTTTTTGTCAACTTTGCTCAGATTGGATGAGCTAGTGCTCCCATAGGAAGAACCTTGTGCAGTGAAATTAATAATGGGCACAAGTTGATTAGTCGGATAATAAACTGCAAGACCAGTGTTTCCAATCATTGCTCCTAATGCCGCACCCCGAGCAACCTCTTCAATTTCTGTAGTGGTTATGATCAGCTCAGTTCCATCTTGACCAGAGGAAGAGCTGTTCAACCACGATGATGCATTTACTGATCCATTCGCTACTCCTCGAGACACGCTTTTGGCAATTTCTCGTCTACTGTTTGTAAAAACTTCGTAATTATCACCAAACTCCATCGACCGAGGCTGCACCATGGCCAATTGGCTACCCATTGCGGCACCATGTGCAATGGATTCTGCCATTCTGCCAGCATCGAGTAAATCAACAGTCCAGATAACTTCCTTGGATGCAGGATCAACAAACGAATGCAAAATTGCTGATTGGCTTAGGCTTCTCGAAAGTATTTCAGCGCTTTTGAAGTGAAGACCGTTGTCAAGGTAAGCATCAGAGGAAGAGGCAGCGACCGAAGATGCAAGAAGAAAACCATTGGAGGCTGCTTTGATGACATTGTATGCATAAAGGCTTATACCATTAGACCCCGGTTGACCATCAACATCAGTCGAAGTGAGATGAACTTGATCTAGTATTCCATCCAGGAAAGAAGATACAATGGATTTCTCGATATTTCCCTGATTGTTTGGGCTAGGTTCAATGTGTCCGTTGCTAAATTCCTCAAACTCTTCTATTTTAAGCGAATTATCCTTTCCCTTGATATTGAAAAAACCTTGGGTTAACCCGGTTGAAAGCTCCTGAAAAACCCTTGTCTTAGCCGGATCGAAACCGCTCAATCCTCCATATTCCATATCAGGATTTTCGACATTCCTCTCGGGGTCTATATCACTTATGCTTGGGCGAATATCAAGCTGCTCCATTAAAAGGCTGGGTTCCTCGACAACTGTGGTAATTGCGGTAGGATTTAATTTTGCACCTTCGGGTGACATCGAGTCGCGGTCGTTAAAAAAAGCTACCGGATCTTCTACCAGAAGGAATGTTTCGCGACTAAATGCTGAAGCGAGTCTATTCAGGAGTTCAGGAGACTGATTGGATTGAACTGCAGATTCCATGGACAATTGTCCAAGGTCACGAATCCAAGCTGCTCCATTGCCGCCAAAATTATTGGCAACGGGTAAGATAGTACGGAGTAACATGTAGGGAATACGGTCCAAAGAATCTGATAAATTTACTTCATTGGATTGCGGGGCAACGTCATAATAAGCTGAGAGAACAGACTTTAAAGCCGCAAGTAAAGATTCTCGGGTGAGTGCGAAATTATTACTTATCAAGTAAGTAAAAGCACTTTGTAGATCTTCTTCCGAGACATCATTATCAAACACGTCTGTGAGTAATTTTGTTAACTCAGTGCTTTCAGGGATAATATTACCATGGGAAGCGGAAAAAGCAGATTGATTGTAAGCAATATTTGGGTTGAGCAACTGCTCAACTCCTAATTCAGACTGTTTTTGCTCAACAACATTTTCGTCCCATGATCTACGCTCCTTGTTCGTTGAAGTGCTCTTCTCTAAATCACCTAAACTTAGTAATAAAGCACTTTCAATTGAGGATTTTGATACTTCCGAAAAAGAAATGCTTGCCCAAATCAAAAACAAATATGAACAAAATGTAATATGGGGGGTCAAATACATGACTTATAATATTTTTCAAAAACTAGTTTTATGCAAACTCAAATCCCTTTTCATGTAGTGGTGAAAGAAACCTGCAGCCAATGCATGCAAGATTGCTGATAAGCAAAGGCATGCTGGAGTCCTTGTCGGAAAATCAAACAGGCTAATGACATATATCAACAAAATTGAAATAGAAAGCAACTTGATGGTGGTTGATTTACTACTAAGGCATATCGTGAAGAGAAAGAAGAGATAAGGTATTACAAAGATAAATACTCCAATTAATCCAAAATCGCATAACCATTCTAGAAAGTCGTTGTGTGCATGAGCGACCAAAGGAATGTAAGGATTGTGAGCGTTTTCTAAACCTTTTGACCTTTCTGAACGAACGTGATGGGACTGATACTGAGGGTTAAGTGTTTTAAAACCTTGATGACCATGGCCTAACCAAATTCTATCTTTACACTGCGTCAAGGCATCAGACCAAAGATAAATTCGTAAGGGATATTTTCCCTGAAGCATATTTTCAAACTGAGAGATAGTGTTTTTTTTCATCTCAATAAAAGTTTCATTTTTTGAAAAATTAGAGTAAAAAATAAAACCAATTAAAAGAACAGAAATTGTGTATAATAAAGTAACAATATTATTTCTTTTAAGATTAATTTTCAAAATTAATGATATAAGAATAGATGTTATTATAATAATAAGTAAAAAACTTCCTGATCTTGAACCTGAGTATGGAATACTCACGATTATCGGAAAGCAAAGTAAGACAATGAGCATGGACTTAAATGACCGAAATACCTCATGACCTAGAAATTGAAGTTCCTTATAAAATAAGCAAAAGCCTACTACTAATGAGGATAGTGCAAAGGCACTCCAATGATTTTTGTAAGTGAATGTGGAGAAGAAATAACGGGGCTCTGGAGTGTCCCAAATACCGAGGATTTCCAAAGCATTATCACTGGGTGTATAATTTAATTTTTGCACTATACCAAGTAAAGAAAGTAGTGCACAATTGATGAAAATAACCCACATTAAATAATTTAATAAATTTCTATTTTTTATAACTAAATAAAAAATCACATAACCAATAAAAATATGAAATAAAATAAAATAAAATTGGATGTAATAATAAGCGTCCGAAATTGGAACTGAAGGAATGAATTCTAAGTTAGGCTTTTGCAAAGCTGTTTCTACATCATGAATTAAAAGCCAAAGGTCATCATCTTCCGAAGGGTTAAATCGGTCCTTGTAGCGGTTTTTAAAGTCGAAGAAAATTGTCAAACCGCGAGAAGGGTTTTCCTGCGATGCATTCGCAACAAGTTTTAGTCCATTTGTAACAACATTAATTTTTTCTAGAGATTTGCTTTGTGTAATTCTTTCTTTGAAGTTGATAGAATGTAAGTTATTGAGGTCAAAAGATGAGTATGATGGGTTTATTTGAGAAATAATAAAAAAGCTCAGGAAGCCAAAAATTGGAATTAATGCTTTATAATTTTGCCTTATAAGATTGAACTTATTCCAAACAAAAATTAATATAATTATCAGGCTCCAAAATAACCTAATATCCCTGCTCCAGTCCTCCGCCAATCCCGCTTTTGACCAAGACAAAAAGCAAAAGTAAGAACTGCAGAGAAGAAATAATAAATGCATTTAACAAATGTATACAGTCTTGATCATAGGGTTGACAAGAGAGCCTTTAGAAAATTGTATAAATTGTTACTTTTTTAAAGTATGTACCCCAAGTTAATACTAGCATTATCACTATTAGCATTTCATTTCAATTGCTATGGTCTCATTGAAGGTAACTTAGGCAAACTTGATGCGAGTGCTTCTTTGGGAGTAACTTATGATTCTCGGGTGTTCATGCTTCCTAGTAACGAGTTTTCAGCAATTAAAAAAAGTGAGGGTAGCGCAGCAGTACCAGTAAGTGAAATGAAAAGTGAAGATGACTTAATCATTACCTTTTCACCTGCAATGCATTATACAAATAAATTTGGATTACTGAAAATTTCGGGTTCAGCTGGTTTTTCAGTATCCCACTATTTTTTGAATGATGATAAAAGTTTTCTTGTGCCTACAACATCGCTTACAATTGATTTTGACGACACCCTGGCTTTGAAGAAAAGAATATCAAATAATGCGAAAATACGATTTGAATCCACATTTGATGTTGGTCAATCCGTCGGTGCAAGTGTGCTAGATCAGGATCTTGTTTCTTACACCTACATTACGGCAGGCTTGAATGTGAGATACAATCATAGTGCAAAATTTGCATTAGGTGGAGGTACATCGTATTCGTACAGGTTTTACCAATCCGCCAGTAATGATGCAGATCGTCCAAATTTTGATTTTGCCACTTTACCACTCAGTTTTCAGGCTTTCTACATATACTCAGAGAAAGTAGATCTTTTTTCGAATTATACCTTCCAAAAGGCAAAAGCATATGGGACTGGAGGTATTTCGAATCTCACTGATTCAAATAACCATTCTATCAGTATTGGTGCTAACGGAGAATATTCAACCAAACTAAGCGGAAGTGCTTCCATCGGATATAGCCTTCAAGATTACTTATCTCAAGGGCAACCTGATCAAGATAACATGATCACAACAATATCCATGAACTGGAAGCACAATTCCAAAACCAGTTCTAATTATAATCTTAGTCGTGCTTTTTCACCCACTGCTCAGGGTTTTTCAACATTTAGTACTAGTTTTAGATCTGGCTTAAGCCATCGATTTACTGAAACGCTCAGTGGTTCTTCTTATCTAAGCATCAGTCGTATCGACTACAGTTATCCCATTGATTATTCATTGAGTCCTATTAATGTTAAAGAGGGAAGTTCAATGGATTCTTATGGCTTTGGCTTTGGTCTAAGTCGATCAATAAACAGAATCTTTAGTGCTTCAGGCAATTATGACTTTAGTCTTATGGATAAAGGTACGGGATCTTACAATCGACACCTTATCAATGCCCAAATTACTGGAAGATTCTAAGATTTTTGAATGAAACTAACATCGAAATTAATTTTCCTTTTTACATTTTGTTCTTTTTTACTTGGTCAAGTGCCTTTCCATCATGATCCCTCTGTGCTCAAGGATCCAACAGGTTACAAATTACGTTTTGGGGATAGAATTCGAATTTCAGTTAGGGGAGAAGCAGATTGCAGTATCGAGAGTGTTGTTAATAACGATGGCAAGGCAGAGGTAATTCACATTGGTGAAATCTTTGTTGCCGGTAAAAGTGTGAAACAAACTCAAAAGTTAATAGAAGAGTCATACCAATCCCAACGAATATTTGCCAGGCCAAATGTTAGAGTTTCTATTTCAAAATATGTTGAAAGGGTAGTTTTTCTTACTGGATCTGTTAATCGAAAAGGTCCCTATGTTTTTCCGCCTGAAGTCGAAGCCATGAATATTGTTGAGGTGATTGCAAGGGCGGGTGGGTTTAGTGTCATTGCCCGAAAAAGTAAAGTCTATGTAACGAGAACATTTTATGACAGCGGGGGGAATCAAACTGGATCAAAGACATATGAAATTGATGTTGATTCATTAAGTTCAGGAGCGTCTTCGAAATCTCAACGATTTTGGATATACCCTGGAGATAGAATCGAAGTACCTGAAAGACTACTGTAATGGAAGATTTCAATGATCAATCAATTGGGAAGCAAAACGCTTCAAATAGAGCCAAAGGTATCGGAGACTTTCTTCTCATTATCAGAGATCGTTGGTTATTGGCACTAACATTAGCCTTACCCGTCTCATTGGCTTACATATATGTAAAGTCCCAAGGAATTGAACTTTACAGATCTAGCTCATCTTTTCGTCTCATACCTCCTCCGGCAATTTTAAACCTTCAAAAGGTCGACCGTGATCAGCATATTCAGGGCCTTGTTGCCAAGCATTTGGATGGTTTGAATAGTTCTGATCTAAGGGCAAATGTAGTTGAATCTATAAAGGATAATCCAGAGCTAAAATCTCATCTGCTTTCTCCCTATCTAAGGGATGGTATTCCGGTAGATGTAGGATCTGCCATTTCTTTTTCTATTTCGGTTTCACCTCCGACTGAAGGAAGGCCAAGGTTTACAATCACATCAACTGCTAGATCTGCAAGGGGTGCACAAATTATCGCCGATGTTGTTCAGTCAGAGTATGAACAACTTCATAATAGCAGAAAAAGTCAACAGGTTGAAAATGTTAGAAGTGTACTTGAAGTTTTGTTGGAGAAAAGTTTAGCCGAAGAGGCTAGAATCTCAGATGACCAGTCAAATTACAAAAAAAAGTATGATCTTCCTTTTCTTGAAGATGAAAAAACGAATACATCCACGAGAAAAGCACAGTACCAAAGTGAGATAACCTCTGCAAAATTGGAACAGATTAAAATTAACTCGTTGTTAAGACAGATCTTGCAGATCCAAGTCCGAATAAGTTCGAATAGCAAAAATCCATCCACTGATTCTATTGCAGATGATATTGCTACCATTAAAGAGTTCTTTGAAATCGATGCCATCGAAAACTACGGTTCAGTGCCTTCTCTTAGGAAAAGATTAAGCGAATTGGAGTTGCAGAGAAAAGATTACCTTGAGACAGGTTCTGGTTATCTTGAAAACCATCCAAAAATGTTAGAAAGCGCGAGGCAGGTTCTGAAAGTCAAAGAGGCTTTAAATTTGGAGGTTAAGTCAGCAATTGAAGACTTGCGGGATAAACATCTCCAACTTTCTGCTCAGGAGAAAGAGTTCGAGGAGGCAATGTCGAAGGTTCAGGTGGAGTCAAGGCAACTCAGTGAAATTGAAGAAAATCTAAGAAATTTTGATCGTCAACTTGCGGTTGTAACGCGCACGACAGACCAAATTCATAAAAGGTTGAATGATGTGAGAATTGAGCAAGCTTTACCTTCTGAACAAGAAGAGCCACTTAACAAAGAATCATTTGCATACTTGCCTGGAGGGCCCTTTACTCCTGATAAGCAGAAAATTAGAAGAGATGGAATAATGCTTGGTTTTGCTGTTTTTTTTATTATTCCATTCGCCCTTGAGTTTATTGATAATAGAGTAAAATCACCTTGGGACATTGAGGTTTTTATTGGTAGAGATCTCATGGGCGGAATACCTAAAATTTCCCAAATTGAAGAAAAGGAAAGACCGTTAATTGTAGGTAATGATTTGGATGATGGTTTAACCGAATCTTTTCGCAGCATGTTCAGTAAAATCCAAATGAACTCTGCTGTTGAATCTCCCAAAACTATCCTTATAACATCTGCAATCCCCAGCGAGGGAAAGAGCTTGATTTCAGCAAATTTGGCGTACAGTTGTGCAAATCACGGTAAGAAAACTATATTAATTGATTTTGATTTGCGAAGACCCGGGCTTCACAAATTTTGCAATATCGGTAACGAAAACGGGTTGTTGACGATGATCAACCACCAAGGCAACGAAAG
>Ga0181580_10003638_pt1 | contig 12555 bp, 10 predicted proteins | sample 071ome_23_FD_132413 | JGI IMG/M metagenome (GOLD analysis project Ga0181580, IMG submission 132413) | Coastal salt marsh microbial communities from the Groves Creek Marsh, Skidaway Island, Georgia - 071403BT metaG (megahit assembly) | ecosystem: Environmental > Aquatic > Marine > Intertidal...
CAGGGGTCAGATGCAGCGGTCGCACTGGGTCATCAGCTGGTATCGGGCGCTATTCAGGAACAGCGGGTCAATGCGTGGATCGACTTCGCCGAGCGACATCGAGACGGCGCTCTATTTTGTTTCCGCGGGGGGATGAGATCCGAAATAAGCCAGTCATGGTTGTCTGATCGGGGCATTGATTATCCTCGGTTAGAAGGCGGCTACAAAGCCATGCGGCGGTGGCTGATGGCGCAGTTAGACCGCGTCTGCGCACAGCGTGATTTTATCGTTATTAGTGGCAAAACCGGCTCCGCAAAAACCCGGCTGATCAATGAGGGCAATGATGGTATGCCTCTCGCCGGGAGTGTGGACTTAGAAGGCCTGGCAAACCATCGAGGTTCAGCATTTGGTCGACGAGCCTCCGCGCAACCAACGCAAATCAACTTTGAACACGCCCTCGCGGTAGCGCTGCTGAAAATCGAGCGGGATTATTCAGGACCCATCATCATCGAAGACGAGAGCCGCCTCATTGGGCGCTGCGCCCTGCCTGCAGCACTCAAGGACCGGTTGGAGCGATCTCCCTTGTTGGTGATCGATACGGAACTTGAGGCTCGCGTTAACCACAGTTTCGAGAACTACATTCTGGCCAATTTCAATGAATTACGGGACGCCTTGCAGGACGTTGACGCGGTTTTCTCTGCCTTCTCTACCTCTTTGCGTGAGGCGCTTGCGCGGATTCGCAAGCGTCTTGGGGGTCTGAAGCACACAGAGCTCAGCGATCTGCTGGAGGATGCGTTACGGACCCAAGCCGCGGGTGATGATTCTCTACACAAGCGATGGATACGAGAGTTACTGATTGTTTACTACGATCCAATGTATGAATATCAACTGAGTCGACGTGTGGATCGCATAAGATTCAAAGGCACCGCCGCTCAGGTAAAGAAATACTTGGATGAAATTCGGTGACAGCTAATGTCGCTTCAGTAAGCTTAAAATTTCAACGTGAGGTGTCTGTGGAAACATATCGAGCACCCTTATCTCACTGAGTGAGAAGCCCGCATCAAGAAACGCGCCGCAGTCACGTGCCCAAGTAGCGACATCACAGGAAATTGACACTACTTTACAAAGCTTGGGTAGGCCCTTCACCAAGGTTGTTGACAGCCTCATACCCTCTCGCGGGGGGTCCATCACCAGCACGTTACTTGAGGACACCTTGGACACTAAAGCCTCCACCTGTTTTTCCTGAAAAAGATCGCAGGACTGAGTCTTTACATTAGGCAATCCTCTCGCCTCTATTTCACGCACACTGGCGATATCCGCCTCAACAGCGGTGACCAAATGACCGTATTCGGCGAGTATCTGCGTTAGGTTGCCATTGCCCGCAAATAATTCGAGCACATCGACAGGGGTATCAAATGAACGGACCATCTGCTCGAGCCACTGCAACATCCGCGCGTTTTGAGCGTCATTGGCTTGCCGGAAAGGCAATCGTGCATCCACGGACACCTGCTCCAAAGACTCATCGACATGAAGCGTGGACCAACGTTTTCCACGACGCTTGTCGCTCGACCACTTTTTATTGGGTAGGGTGCTACGCAGGGCTTCAAGTGTGTCTCTGTTCGTTTGCGATAAGACGGGGCAGTCCTGAACATCCACGAGCTGATTGCTACCAGCACCAAAAAACCCAAGGTGCGTACCATCTGTCTTGAACTGCACCCTATTTCGATAGCCCCAGGGAGAGTCCGCAATGACAAGCTCTACCTCGATCCCAGCGTCAGGCTGTAGCCTTCTCAACGCCCGTTCGACTCGATCTCGCTTTGCGGCGCATTGCGCCTCGTAACTCACAAAGGACCACGGGCATCCTCCGCAGTCAGTGTTGGAGGATCCGTGGTGCCCACAGGGAGATGGCTGACGCGCGGGGCTTGGCTCGATAATCTGCTCAGCGACACCAAATCCGATTTTGCCTTTGCTGCCGATAGGTTTGACAAGTATCCGTTCTTCAAGCCACGCCCCACTCGTGAAGAACACCTTGCCGTCATCGCGCCTGACGACGCCACGACCATCACTTGTCAGATCAATTACCACTCCCTCGAATGATTTTTCCTTCAGGGTTGGACCGCCCCTTGGCCGCACTCTCCTTTTTCTCACAAAAACTGATTTCCGCGAACCACAGCGATTTGCGATAGGCTTCTACCCACGGAGCCGCGCGTCGAAAACCAGCGAATCACTTTGTTCAGAGATGCCCTGCTCCTCACTGAGTAAGGCTCCGCAAGCGGGAATCAAGCCAGTACAACTCGTAGTCATTTTTTTCAGTGGATAGCGACCGTTCCCGCAAAGCTGTGATAACCGCTACCCATCGATCTTTCAACGCGTCGGTTAGGGCCTGGTTACCCTCAAGTAATTCGAGCAGGTGAAGCGCTCGCTCCCACTCATCTCTCTGAATGGCTTCATCAATTATTTTGGTGATCGTTTCATCATCGATTGCTCGACTAAGGTCTTCGAGCACCGCTGTTTGTGGAGTCCCATAGAGTTCAGAAGTTCTGTCGAAATGGAACCAGGTTGCGTAGTACTCCCAGATACTCTTGACTGCCCAGCTGACTTTGCCATGCCGTTGAGACAAAGCTAGATCAGACGGCAGCCTGACGTCAGCCATCACTTCTGACAGGGTTTTCCCCGCATTCATCCCCGCCACCGTTTGGTCATGAACCCACTGCACGGCATCTCGAATTCGAGTCAGATCCGCCATGATGCGCTCTGCTCCCTCAATGGGCCCAAGATGGCTAGGTAGAATCAGCTCGGGTGCAAAACCTATCACTGTGTTTAATGATTCGATGTACTCAATGGGCCTTCGCACCTTTTCACCGCGCATGGTGAAGATGTTGGGGAATTGAGGAAACTGTGGCCCAAAAAAATCCCCCGACAGTAGAATCTTCTCTTCGGGTAACCACAGCAACAAATTATCCGAACCCTCGGCACCGGGCAGCGACCACAACTCAAACACTCTGCCACTCTGTGTAAATCGCCGCGGCTCGCCTTTTTTTACCTCGACGTCGGGTATCAGCCCCCGAAAATTCATGCCCGGCAGTACTCTGGGCTCCTCGGGTAACCAAGGGAAGAGCACGCGGTTCCGGCGGTGTAAGTAAGGGTTGAGTTGGGTGAGATAGCGCTGCTCCTCAAGAAATTCGTACGAGGTAACTAACTCGGTTTGAGGGGAGGCCCACATCCGGGCCCCACCGACATGATCCGCATGAGAGTGACTCAAAACCACCGCAGTGGGTTGGATGTTTCCCAGGGCTTGATGTAGCACCTCGTATTGCTCCGCTGCTTGGATAATAAGGCCGGTATCAAAGATCACGTCCCCTTCCCCGCTGCGTACAACAAAGGTATTGCCGACACCGCTGGCCATGTAGATACCGGGGGCTGGTTCAGTCACCTCAATGGGTAATGTGATCATGTCGGCGGCAGCCATTGGCCCGGACTCGTTGTCCGCGGACTGCTGCTGCATTCTTTCAATGGCAACATCCCCCAGCGCGCCAGCCAAAAAGAGACGCACCTCTCTCTGAAGCTCATCGCTCGCGACATAAATAGCGCCAAGGCAGAGACCGATTAGCGCGATAACAGCAGTAGACCTCTTGAAAAACATCTTCTAACCTCATCTAACTACAGTCGTGTGACCGGCACCGGTCATCGTCTCAACTGCCCGGCTCGCCGGTACAGCATAACGATAAAAGGCCATTTAATGTCTACATTCGAGAAACCGTTCTTTGCAGCTTGTCTTGTGTGGGCCTGTTTGCTCACGCCTCTCGGTTTTACCGCCGAGCAGCCAAATATTATCGTGATTGTCGCTGATGATCTTGGGTGGGCGGACGTGGGCTTCCACGGCAATCAGCAAATTGCCACGCCGGCATTGGATCGGCTGGCTGCTGAGGGCGTGCAACTGGATCGCTTTTACACCACGCCAATTTGCTCCCCCACTCGAGCAGCACTCATGACTGGTCGTGATCCCATGCGACTGGGAGTGGCCTACTCCACGATCATGCCCTGGCAGAACAATGGCGTGCACCCCGATGAAACGTTTCTACCCGAGCTCCTACAGACCGCGGGTTATCAAACAGCGATGGTGGGTAAATGGCATTTGGGACATGCGCAGGCGAGCTATCACCCAAACTCACGTGGATTTGATCACTTTTACGGTCACCTTCATACCGAAGTGGGTTACTTCCCGCCTTTTGCGAGCCTTGGCGGCAAAGATTTTCAGCGCAATGGACAGTCGATCGACGACTCAGGCTATGAGACCTTCCTGCTGGCCGATGAAGTCAGCCGCTACATAACTGAGCGGGATGTCACCAAGCCCTTTTTCATCTACATGCCCATGCTTGCGCCCCACACTCCATTGGAGGCCCCTGCGGATTTGCTGGCCAAATACGCGGATCTGGAAGATGAACGGCCTCCAAGTAGAAGCGAGATGGCCGACAGAACCCGACTCATCAGCAAGATGACTGGCCGAGGCTCAGCGCGTCCAGTTTATGCGGCGGTGGTTGATGCGATGGATCAGGCGATCGGTCAGGTTTTAGATACCCTTGATGCCCAAGGGATCAGCGAAACAACACTTGTGCTTTTCTTCTCTGATAACGGCGGCGCAACCTATGCCTCGGGAGGCGCAGACAACTCACCACTCCGCGGAGGAAAGGGGGATGCTTTTGAGGGCGGGATTCGCGTTGTGGCTGCGGCACGATGGCCCGGGCACTTCCCCGCAGGAGGCAACGCTAGTTCAATCATATCAGTCATGGATGTACTACCAACGCTGACGGCCGCTGCCGGAATCGAAACCAACACGCAGTACCCGCTAGACGGAAAAAATATGTTGCCGGCTTTTACCGGGGAAACGGATATCCCTCGAGAGGAATATCTTTTTTTTATCTCCGAGACACCCTTCAAAGATCGAGTCAATGCGACAGTTTTTAATCAGGATTGGAAGCTCGTGCAGAAAATTCACGCCGGGCTCAATTCGATCGACATCGAAAATTATCTGTTCAAGATTGATAATGACCCGTACGAGACAAACAATCTGGCCGAGCAATACCCCCGCATGGTTGCAGATTTGTCAGAGGAAATACGTTTCTGGCGTTCTCTTTATCCAGTAGCAGGTACGCGATCAGAGCTGGTGCCCCCCCCCGGATGGCGAGCGCCCATCGACTGGGCCACCTATCCAATTCCCCAGGGAAAACTTCAGCAAGAATCAGCACGAGGCATGGCCCCGGCGAGTGCACTGAAGACATTAGATTGGCAGTACGGCGAAGCGGGACGGCTTATCTATAACTGTGAGCCCTATCGCTGGGTCGGCGGGGGGCTCTGCAGGTAGCTTTTTATCTGATCAAAACCAGATAGCAGCACTGATAACCTAGCGAACACCAAGCTCGTGCAGATACCCGGCCGCGGCGCTATCGCCATTACAGAGTTTTCACGCCCAAGTAGATTTTGGCATACTTGCCAAGCAGCCCTCGTAGTTAAACAGGATATAACTACTGCCTCCTAAGCGGTGATTCCAGGTTCGAGTCCTGGCGAGGGCGCCACAGGCAAATCATAGTCACTGAACTGAGAATAATAAGCACATTTACCAACATGGGGGTGACAGGTGACGCAACCACAGGATGGCAAACAGAGTATGCGCAAAGTCGCACTCACCTCTCTCGCTGGCACCAGCATCGAATGGTATGACTTTTTCCTGTATGGAACCGCCGCGGCTGTTGTTTTTCCTAAAGCGTTTTTCCCGCAAGATTTGCCTGCGATGGTGTTACTTATCATTTCGTTCAGCACCTTTGCAGTTGGTTTTATCGCGCGTCCTGTAGGCGGTCTGATTTTCGGTCACTTTGGCGATCGCATAGGGCGTAAACACACATTGGTGGTAGCACTCATGATGATGGGCACCGCCACTACCTTAATTGGCTTGCTGCCAACCTACGCCACCATCGGGGTCGCAGCGCCACTGTTACTCGTATTGCTGCGCTTCATTCAGGGGCTCGCCATTGGTGGTCAGTGGGGAGGGGCTATGCTGCTCGTCACCGAAAGCGCACCCGCAGATAAGCGCGGCTGGTACGGCGCTTATGCTCAGGCGGGCGCCCCAGTGGGTGTGATTCTCGCGAACCTCGCGTTTATTGGGGTCAGCATGAACATGAGTGACGAGGCGTTTATGGCATGGGGTTGGCGGCTGCCCTTTATAGCCTCCATTGCACTCATCATGGTCTCTCTCTACGTCCAACTCCGACTCGAGGACACTGAGGCGTTCAAAGCTCTGCAGGCGACTCGGGCCAGCGGAGATCAGGCCGTTCAAATCACCCGATCACCGGTTATTGAGGCACTGCGTCGCTACCCTCGGCGAATTGGTCTTGCTGCAGGCGCCTTTTTATCGGTACAGGTTACGTTTTACATCCTGATCGCGTTCGCGGTTGCCTACGGTTTAAATTCCCCCACCGTCGACCTGACGCGAGATCAAATGCTGACAGCTGTACTCATCGCAAGTGCTGTTATGGTGCCAACCCAGTTCTATTTTTCAGGGCTTTCAGACCGAGTGGGCAGAAAAAAGATCTACCGTGCTGGAGCACTGCTAACCGGGCTCTGGGGCTTTGCGCTGTTCCCAATGATTGATACCGGCTCGCTTTTGTTGATAACGATGGGAATCACCCTAGGCTTAGTGTTTGTAGGCATGCAGTACGGCCCGCAAGCCGCCTACTTCACGGAGCTGTTTTCAACCGAGGTTCGCTATTCAGGTGCCTCTCTTGGCTATCAAATTGGCGCCATTCTTGGTGGGGCACTCGCACCGACAATCGCTGTGCTCTTATGGAACGAGCTGGGCATTATGTTTGTGTCGGTTTATATCCTGATCGCAGCACTGCTTACCTTGGGATCGCTGTGGGCGCTTGAGGAAACTGGCGGACGGGCTCTATAGAGCAAGTTCGCCTCAGGTCTCGCCCGAAAAACCTAGCGTCTAGGATGCACCCGCACCGGCAACTCGTGATAGCCCCGAACAAAGTTGTTGCAGATGCGCTTGGGAGCGCCAACAACCTCGATATGCTCAAAGCGCTCCATTATTTCCTCCCACAGGATGCGTAGCTGCATTTCAGCAAGGCGGTTACCCATGCACCGATGAATGCCCATCCCAAAGGACAAATGGTTACGCACATTGGGACGATCAATAATGAAGCTGTCGGCCTGCGGGATAACATCGCTGTCCCGGTTTCCCGACGCGTACCAAAGCACGACGCGGCTGCCTTCTGGAATCATCTTGCCTCCGAGCTCTACGTCCCGGGTCGTTGTGCGGCGCATATGAGGCAACGGAGTCTGATATCGAATGATCTCGGACACCATTGACGGAATCAGGCCCACGTCTTTTTTGAGCTTGTCGTATTCGCCGGGATTCTCGTTGAGGAAAAACACACCGCCGGTCATTGAATTGCGGGTCGTGTCATTGCCACCAACGATAAGTAACATCAGGTTGCCCATATAAGACAGGGGGTCATCTACCATGTTGGCAGTTTTGGGGTCCTTCTGCAGCATACGGATAAGATCGAAGGATTCCTGATCACTTGCTTTGTGCTGATGCCAGAGGGTAGTAAACGCCTCCAGCATTTCGATCATGATGACCCGACGCTCATCAATTGTGAGGCCCTCGCCCGCCGTTATCCGTTCATCCGAGGTCGCTGCATCGGACCACTCGGTGAGCTTGTGACGCATGTCGTAAGGAAAGTCGAACAGGGTCGCCAACATCTTTGTAGTGAGATCAATAGAAACCTTTTCAACCCAGTTAAAGGGTTCGCCCACGGGCAGTGATTCAAGGGTATCCTGGGTTCGATGACGAATTAATGTTTCGAATTCCTGCAGGTTTCGTGGCGCTACCACACCTTGCACGGCCCGACGCTGGTCGTCGTGCAACGGCGGGTCGGTAGAAATGAACATTTGCACCACCATGTCGGGCTCGGGATCCAGAATGGCGATCGAGGGTTCCGAGGAGAATGCCTGCCAGTTCTTCTCCACTTCCATGATGTCGGCAAATCGGGTGATGGACCAGAAATCGCCTTCACTGCCCTCACCGCCGGGCCCATAAGACTGATAATGGACGGGATTTTCTCGGCGCAAGCGCTCAAACAGCGGCTGCCAGGTGTCGTGTTCAAAGCGCCGGGGGTCGGAGACGTCGAGCTCGTCCAGCGGCGTGGTTAGTGGATCGGGTAAACCATCGATTTGCGTAACGGCCTGATTCATTCGGAACACCCCGCTGTTATCCGGTATGGATTTACCTATTTCTGTTTCGATTTCGTCATCACGTAAGGAGTCGTGTTAGACGACTGCACATAGAGTGCCAACCCGGCAATCACATCTGAAACTCTGGCAGTTTGACCGTTAGGTCACCCATCTCATCAGAGACAACGACCTGACATCCCAGCCGGGAGTCGTCAGCGCGGTCGGGTCTGAGCCCGAGCATTGACTCCTCCTGAGGATCAACGTCGGGCAAGGCACTACCAGCCTGCACAAAGCAATGACAGGTGCCGCAAACAGCGGAGCCGCCACAGTCCGCATCGATACCCGGGATGTTGTGTTTTAACGCGGTCTCCATGATGGAGACCCCCACGTCCGCATCAACCTGATGCTCGGTTCCATCGAACTCAATAAAAGTAATAACAGGCACAGTTGGGCTCCTAGCTACCTTTGATTCTTTAGGGTCTTAATTCACGCGCTGCCAGCGATAGCCCGACAGGTGATGGGTGGGCATTCCTTGTCGGAGCATCGCTTCTTTCTCGGCCTCAAACAACGCGCGGTAGCGATACCAGGGCACTCTCGGAAAAGCATGATGAACGCCATGATAATTTTGAAAACCCCACAGCCACGTCATGAGAGAGCGCACTGCAGCCGGTGGTTCATAGACAGAGGTATCAATGAATTTACCTTGAACCTCATGAGGGACATGTACCAAGTAAGCGAATAAATAAACAAGGACCACTATGCCCACGACAGGCCCAATGACCAGAACCAGTAACGTTGCACTTGTGAGCCAGATTGGATCACTCGATGCGACGGGCCCCACCAGACCAAATGGCATGGCTAGCAACAAAACTCGGGCGAATACGATGGCCAAAAGCTCCAAAACAAAAACGATCCGCTGCCGAGCGTCGATTATCGGCCAGCGGTCTTGTAAAAAGACGCGGTAATTACTCGCCGTTAGTTTCCAGGCAGCCAGAATGGCGTGCCACGGAGACTGGGTCATGTTCGCACAAAATATATCGGGGTCTTTTTCGCCCATATTGGTGTGGTTGTGGTGCAAAAAATGCTCGTGTCTGTGCGCTAAGAATGGTGTGCCCATCGGGATCGCCGCGAGATACCCCACCAACTCGTTAAGCCACCGAAATTGCTTTCGCGCTCCGCAGACTGACCCGTGGATAGCCTCATGGAGTGCGGTGTAGTTGGCATAGGTGCTAAAGGACATCCCCACCATCCCCAACCAAATAGGTAGATGGCCTGAAAAGACCAGGGCAGGGATTAGGAAAAACAACGGAAACGTAGTAGTGACCAACAATACCGTCGGCCAGGCGAGCTGGTCGCAATAGCCATTGGCGACCTGTTTCAGTGCTTTTACCTCTCCTGCATTCATGAATGTCACCTGTCCAGCCCCTTCACCGACACCTTAACGAATCAGGCGGGCCAACATCCATTCCTCTCCCGCCAAAATGGTGTCATTATTCGCCAAGGAGGCGTAATTATGATCAGTTCGCACTACGGTCGCGTGTTATTCAGAGAGCTTACCGCCGCCGGAGTAGCGCCAGAGGAACTCCTCAGAGGGACTCACCTGACCGAGGACCGGCTGTGGAATCACCCGAAAGTAGACCCTCAGGATTTTCTGGCCCTCCTGCGCAACGCAAGATCCCAAAACCACAACCTACGCTTGGGCTTGCTCGCAGGAGGTAAGAACAGGATAGCGGGGCTTGGCATCATGGGGGTAGCCATGATGGCCGCGCCCACTTTGGGTGATGGCCTCAAGGCAATGACCAGCTATTCCACTGTCGAAGCCGGTTATCTGTGGTTTCCGGTCGTCGTTGGTCACAATCAGTCTCGCATTGAATTCGTGTCAGAGGTTGATCTGGATGATTGCCTTGACATACACGTGGAGGCAGTCTTCTCCCTGTTTCAGGATTACATAGAGGATTTGGTTGGTGCAAAGGAACAAGCCCTCAGCTTCTCAGTGACCTATGACGGATCAGACTACAGAGAAATCTACAAAACTCTTTTCAAGGGATCTGTCCGCTATAAGCAAAGCATCAACGCCGTTTACTTTCCTACCGCATGGCTCAAAATCCCCTCCCCCTACAAGGACGAAGCCAATTGGCTACTGTCACAGCGCCTGCTTGGTGAGCAGCTCCAGGCAGCCAGCGGCGCCAATAAAAGCCCCTTTACGCAACACATTAAATACACGCTTCAGGCGCAGGAACCCCCACTGCCTGATGCGAACCATCTGGCCGCCTCCCTGCATCTGTCAGCAAGGACACTCAACCGCCGGCTCCGTGAGGAGGGTGCGACGTTTCGGCAATTAAAAGTGGAAGCCATTCATCACGGGGCAAAACAGATGCTTCTTGAGGGAGTCAGTGTGGAAGCCATCGCCGCCATTCATGGCTATGAGAACGCGGCCAATTTTCGGCGCTCGTTTCGGTTAACTAATGGTTGTTCGCCCAAAGAGTGGCTGAAGAGAGCGCAGGGACACTAGCCTATTGGGCATTCGGACGGGCCTTTATGCGGAAAAATCGTCGGGTGAGCACCGATTGAAAAAGCGGGTCGAGATAACGATAGAGGCGCCCAGAAATGATTACCGGTTTGCCCCGCTCCACACCCTCGATTCCGTCTGTCACGACCACATTGGCGGTATACCAAAGCCAGCGTGGCATGCCCGCTTTCATGGCCAATAAACCCGCGGTTTCATGGAAATCAGTGTGGGTAAAACCGGGGCATAGCGCGCAGACATGAACCCCCCGGGCTGCTGTTGTGAGATTGAGCTCCTCAGATAGGGACACCAGGTAGGCCTTGCTGGGACCATAGTTGCAGCCTCCCGAGCGAGGAATACGCCCCGCCACAGACGCCACATTGATAACCCGCCCGTACCCGCGCTCGAGCATCGCAGGCAGCATCAAATGGCACAGGGCTGCGACCGAGGTCATCATTAATTGGAAAAATGAGGCCTGTTCCGACCACTTTCGGTCAAGCAACAAATCCGGTCCCGCTACACCCGCGTTGTTGATCAGCCAATCGATGTCCAGCCCGCGCTCACGGCACTGCGTTGCTATCACCCCGGGTGCCGACGGCTCAGACAGATCCGCCGCAATGATTTCTACCTCAACCTTATGCTGGGTAGCCAAATCGTCAGCCAGTTCACGCAACCTGTCCTCGCGACGGGCCACCAGAACCAGATTGTGGCCCCTATCAGCCAACTGCCTTGCAAACTCAGCCCCGAGGCCTGCTGAAGCACCCGTGATCAGCGCGTAATTCTTTGCCATGTTTTACCTCACTTAACTTTCCCGCTGAGGGGCTATGCCGCTGACAGTGCGTATCCGGCCCGCGGGAAATGCACGTGGAGCATGCCAAACTCCTCGGTTTCTCTCGCCAGAATGAGCCGATCCTCAGTGACACAAACGAGCTTTCCGATCACCGGAACCAAGCCGTAGTCACTGGGCGACACCGAGACACGCCGCCCAGCCAACGGGTGCTCCTCACTCACGGGGAGCGCGCGTGGCTCACTATCCCTGGCGACTTTGAATACCGAATCGCGACTGGATTCCCTGCGATCACCGTGTCCCGGGCTAACCATCGACTCAACCCACCGCCGAAGGTGCGGCAACGTTTCGCTGATGTGTTCCCCACTCATTGTTAAGTAGAAAGTGGTGGGATGAATAATCGCGAAATCCCCGTAACCGGGCGTGTCGCCACCGATAAATTGGCGCGAAGAAAGGTGCTGATTCAAATCCTGAAAAAACTGCTCGATGACTGCTGCGGCTCGATCACCCCGCGGGGGCTTTATCGTGGCTGTTTTCATCATCTGAGTGCGGTCTTTGAAAAAGCGGTACGTATCACGGAAACCAAACTTCCCGATGAGTCGTCTCAACAGTTTGAGTGGCGGTTGGCTGGTCACCACCGAGAAGAAAACATCGCCCTGACCACGCGCCACCAAAGCCGCCGCCGAGGCGTCGAGTGCATCGGGCCGAAGATTTGGTCGCTGGGCCAGCGCGGCGAGCTCAGCCGCCATCAATGCGGTATCGCAAAACAGATCGGCTCCCTGCTGCAAGACTGGTATGCGGCGGTATCCACCTACCAGCGGATCGAGGTTAGGCCTCGGGGGCATCGCGGGAGAAATCAGTGAATACCAGGTCAGGTTGAGGTGACCAAACATCAGCCGGATTTTTTCAGCGTAGGGCGAATCCTCGTAATGATGAAATACAAGTGATGTCGAGTCCATCGTTACCTCTGGAAAATGTTGGAAGTGTGCGGGCTACCCCGCTTTTACATGCAGCCACACATAAAGAAGATGGGCGATAACCACACCGA
>Ga0181580_10003655_pt1 | contig 12531 bp, 6 predicted proteins | sample 071ome_23_FD_132413 | JGI IMG/M metagenome (GOLD analysis project Ga0181580, IMG submission 132413) | Coastal salt marsh microbial communities from the Groves Creek Marsh, Skidaway Island, Georgia - 071403BT metaG (megahit assembly) | ecosystem: Environmental > Aquatic > Marine > Intertidal zone...
CGCGCTCGCAAGGCACCAAAAAGTCCGGCGCGGGCGTCTCCAAGAGAAACGCCCCGTCGTCTGTTTTCGATCGAGTCGGAAGCGGTTTACGCGCCTTTCGTTCAAACGCGATGACTGGACTAGGCTCAAAGATGCGCGCCTTTGGTTCAAACGTCGGCGGCCACCGACGACGATCTCAGGGTGGTGATCTGCGAGCGCGTGCTACCGATCGGCACGCGCGCGCGGTGGGCATCAACGCTCGATTGGGTGACGCCCGTGGGTCGGAGCAAGAGCGCTGGCCTCGCGGACAGATCGTCGGCGTCGACGACGATTTGTTGTCGGGCGATTTGCGAAGACGTATTTCATCTGGATCCAAAGCAGCGGCGACGACGAATAAAAAAGTTGATGATAAAGACCGTGATTTACGAGGCGTCGTCTCCTCGGGGCGTAAAGGCGCGAGCGATAAGCATCGAAAGTGTGACCGCGGCGTGCATCAGCTGTTGCGTCGACTTCAGTTGGAAAAATTCGCGCCGATGTTTGCCAAGGAGGAGATTGACATGCACAGCCTTCGCGCGATGAGGGATAAAGATTACCACGCGTTGAAAATACCGATGGGTCCGAGATTGAAGATTCAAGAAGCGATTCGTAGATAGGTTTAGAGTTCCGTGACGGCTTGTCTGTAAATGTAACGTGTATACGATGAAACGACGACGAGGTCATTCCTCATAAACTGACTGACGACGACAGGCAAACGCCGAGGTTGGGAAGAGCGCAAACAATCAAAACAACGGTTACGACGACAGGCGAACGTCGAGGTTGGGAAGAACGCAAACAATCAAAACAAAGATTACGACGACATGTCCGACGAGTACTCCAGAACTGTGAAACTGTCCGATGACTTGAGCTACGTGCCACCGACGGCGCCGCTACCATCTTGGCTCAAAGGCTTCTTTGTGACGACGATGCAGCACGGCGAAGATGCGGTGGTGAAAGCCGCCGTGGAGGCGTCTAACATTTTGAACGACTACTGGTTCAAGATGGCCTACGACGCGCATCGTCTGGATGGAGAAAAACCGTATGACAAAGCCGAAGCGATGTGGATCCCTGGCGTCGATCACTGCGCGTTCGTCGCGTTGCGCCCTGACGATAACGACGTCAATGTCTACCTCGTCGGTAAAGCCATCATCGAAGAGTGTAGGACGGGCGCCGATTGGAAACAACCCACGTCGGTTTGCCGCATCGTTCCGGTAGAAAAGACGGCGAGCGAACTCGATTTTGAACGTCTCGCGAACGAAATGTGCGCCAAGCACTTTCCCAAACGCTCAGCCGACGAAGAGCCAATCACCTTTGAAGTCCACTACGAAGAACACGGCGCTTTACACCACCTTCGTGCCAGCGACGTCAACCGTACAATCGCCAAGTACGTTCCGGATGTCGGCTACGAGGTGAATTTGAAGAACCCAAAGTACACAATCATGTGCATCAACGCCGGTGGTTCTTTCATGATGTCCGTCGTCGAGCAATACGACGCTTTACGTCACTTCAACGTCCACACCGCCGTGCACGAAAAGCTTTCCGACACCGTACCGGCGTCGAGCCAACCAGCCGCGTGACTCTGCGTTTACGTTCCGAGTTTACGCGCCGCGCCCGCGACGACAATCGCGACGACGGACGAAACATAAGATTTTACAACGATTCATCACTCTTCTTTTCCTTACCCATTCACAATGATCTGTCCACGGCGTCGATGAGTCCCTCTCATTGCCGCCTCGGTCCGATATAAAGTCCGACTCGTTCGTTCGTTTAGAAGACGAACCAAGACGCCGAAATTCCATAAAATCCATCCAGTCTCATCCAGGGGTACTGGTGGGCGGCTGGGTGCTCTACTGAAGAGAGGATAAGCGAGATGATTAATCCGCCTCGTGCGCACTGCGCGCCGCGCGACGCCGACGGAGCGGACCCCCATCCGATCGTCGACACGCCATGCCGGCGTCCAACTTTGAAGCCTCCCTCGCCGGGGCGATCGTCGACGCGCTCAAGACGTCGCCGTTGTACGTGACGTTGCCGGCGCTGGTGACGACGCTCACGATTTTGATCTTCCTCCTGGACCAGCTGAGCCACGGCCCGCTCAAGCCGAGAAACTCCCCGCCGGTGATCAACGTCGCGCCGGTGTTCGGAGGAATGCTCGCGTTCCTCGCCGGACCGATCTCGCTGATGAAGAACGCGTTGCCGCGGTACGGTGAGGTTTTCACCGTTCCGGTTTTGCACAAGCGCATCACGTTTCTCATCGGGCCGAAGGTGAGCGAGTTCTTCTTCAAGGCGAAGGATACGGAGATGTCTCAAAAAGAAGTGTACGAGTTTAACGTTCCGACGTTTGGGAAAGGGGTCGTGTTCGACGTGGATCACACGACTCGAGCGGAACAGTTTAGATTCTTTGCGGACAGTCTCAAGAGCAACAGGTTGCGCATGTACGTCGGCATGATGGTCAAGGAGGCGGAGGACTTTTTCGCCAAGTGGGGCGACGAAGGCGAGATTGACTTGTTGGAACAACTCTCTGAGCTCATCGTGCTCACGGCGTCGAGATGCTTGCTCGGTCGCGAGATTCGCGAGACGCTCTACTCTGAAGTGACAGAGTTGGTACACGACTTGGACAAGGGCATGGTTCCGCTCTCAGTCTTCTTCCCGTACGCCCCGATCGAGCCGCACCGCAAGCGCGACGCCGCGCGCAAAAAGTTGGCCAAGATTTTTGACAAGGTTATCCAATCTCGACGCGAAAGCGGCGCGAGCGAACCGGATGTGTTGCAAACCTTTATCGACGCTAGGTACAAGGATGGCAGCAAGCTCACGAATGACCAAGTCCTCGGTATGCTCATCGCCGTCCTCTTCGCCGGCCAACACACCTCCTCTATCACCTCTACCTGGACCGGTCTCCTCTCCATCGAGAACAAGGATCGCGTGATCCCGACCTTGGAAAAGGAGCAAATTGCCGTCATGAAGAAGCACGGCAAGGAGCTCGATTTCGATATTTTGGCGGGCATGGACGAGCTCCACTTTGCCGTCAAGGAAGCGTTGCGCATGCACCCGCCTCTCATCATGCTCCTTCGCATGGCCCAAGTTCCGTTTGAGGTTGAAACTTCCACCGGTAAGAAGTTCACCGTGCCGAAGGGTCACATTGTAGCCACCTCTCCCGCGTTCGCTCACCGTCTCGAGTCTGTGTACACCGATCCGGACCAATACAAGCCGGAGCGTTTCCGCGAACCGAATCCCGAAGACAAGGGCGCATTCGCCTCCTTCATCGGCTTCGGTGGCGGCCGGCACGGCTGCATGGGCGAGACTTTTGCCTACATGCAAATCAAAACCATCTGGTCCATCCTCTTGCGTAACTTTGAGTTTGAGCTCGTCAACGCCAAGGCTCCCGAGCCCGATCTCACCGGTATGGTTGTCGGTCCGGACCAAGCCAACAAGGGTTGCTACGTGCGTTTCCGCCGTCGCGTCCTCAAGGCGTAAGATTACGACGCTGACGACGAAGCGCAAGAAGATGACGACGACAAAGACGGGTCCAAATGAAGCGTCGGTCCGCGCCAGCCATTCCGTGAATACGCCCGCGCCCGACCGTTTCATCATCACTATTTTAATCGTCACGTCCACTAGTGTTGTTTTACCCATCCTCCCCCTTGTCCGCGCCCGTCCAACAACGCTCGATTCGTCCGCCCACGCACGCCGAACTCTCCATCCAAATTCCACCCTGACGACAAACGCGAGCTCCTTCAGCCATACCTCATTCACAGACTCTCACGACGCGCGCGCCCCCGCCGGTACGGCGTACGTTCCACGAACCATGCGCCGCGCCGGAAAGCTCGCGCGCGACGCTCTCACCCGCGCGCGTGCCGTCTCATCCGCGTGTGCGTCAACGACGTCGGCGTCACCGGCGCAGACGCATCACGAACTCGCCGCGCTGCGAGGTTTTCAGAGAGATCCAACTTGGACGCCCCGCTCGGGATCTGCGTCGTTTTATTCAACCAAGGCGGAGCGCGCCGCGAACCGCCGTCCGATTCTTCGTGGGGAGGACCTAAACGCGATCCGCGTCGAACCGGTGACGGCGGACATGGCGAAACGAGGGTCGTTGACGCCGACGGATGGAACGCTGTACGGCGAGCCGCCAGAGACGTGGGAAGAGAGAGAACGCGCGACGTTGGACTTGGACGCGATGGAGGCGACAGGAACCGGGACGACGGCGATGGATGAGATTGATGCATTACTCGAGGAGTTTTTACAGAGTGGGAAGATTGAGGGGTCGCCTTTACCATCGTTGGAGGAAATCATGGCGGTCGGGCGGTCGACGGGCGAGGAGGAGGAGGAAGAAGAAGAAGAGGAAGAAGAGGACGAAGCGGGAGGCGTTCGACGACGAAAAGGCGATGAGACGCCGGTAAGAGTCCCGATCAGGGACTCTGCGGGCAGAAGCTACGGTACAGGGAAACGTAAGACGGCGATCGCGCGGGTGTGGTTGACCCCGGGCGGTACCGGCGAGCACAAGGTGAACGGGCGACCATACGACGAGTACTTTTCGACTCCCGCCTCTCGAGCCGTAATGGTGGCGCCCTTCTTCGTCTCGGACACCCTCGGCGCGTTCACAGCCACCGTTGACGTCCACGGTGGTGGGGTCTCTGGTCAGGCGCAGGCGGTGCGTCACGGGGTTTCCGTCGCGTTGCAAAATTACGACCCGGCGTTTCGCCCGGCGTTAAAGGCTGCCGGATTTCTCACGCGCGACTCGCGCATCGTCGAGCGTAAGAAACCGGGCAAGGCCAAGGCGAGAAAATCATTCGCGTGGGTCAAACGTTAGCGAGAACAGAATTGAAATCGATATTAACATCATCGTTATTTAAGACGCGACGAAACCGAGTGTCGGGTGTGAACAGCGCGAATGCCGTGTTCTAAAAAGTGTTCCCTCCTTGACGCAAACCTCACAACAGACTAGTCGTCATGTCCCGCGTCACCCGCGCCATCGCGCGCGTCATCACGTCATCCTCGCGCACGAGCGCGATGGCGTCTGGTTTCGTGCACTCGACCGACGCGCGCATCGCCGTCGGCGTCACGGACTCGTTCGCGCGCGCAGCATCCAGCGCAGGCTCGCTGACGACTTTCCACCGAGGTTTTGCCGCCGACGCGACGACGAGCGCGCGATCTGCCTACGGTGTCACCGACGATAACGCGTATACCGTCTCCGAGGATGAGTTGGAGCTCGCGTCGACGAGCGAGCGGACGTCAGCGACGCGCGCCAAGCCGACGAAGAGGAAGAATCACATCAAACGCATGGCTCAGCGAGACGCGTTTCGCAGGGAGAATGCTCGGGTGCATAAAGAAAACGAACAGCGAGCGGCAATTTTGAGACAGGAGAAGCGGATAGAGCGTTGGAGGGCGGCGGCGGCGCGAAGGAGGGAGTACGACGGCGTGGGTGATGACGCGTAGAGCCTATTGTACTGTGTTAGGTTAGGCCTCTTGTAAAGAAGGCGAAGTGTTTATATTCGCGTTCACACGTTCTTCAGCGGCCTCGCGTGTGAATTCAGATGATGCGTGCGTGCGTGAATGATTACAATTGCTTTTTGTCTTGTGTTATACCGCGTCTGAGAAGCGCGTTCATCGACCGCGTTTTCAGACGCCGCGCGTGTGTATGTTTGGCTGCGTACAACTTGGATTGGTACAGTAGTAAAGTGTGATGATTTGTCTTGTCGTCGATTCTTCTCACTTTTTCCGAGAGTCTCTCGCCGAGGAATCCCACGCCTCGGGTTCCCAAGTTCCATCGAGTTTTTCCGGTGCGTTGAGCGTGTTCGCACCCGCGCCCGTGGCGCGACGAATGGGTTCAGCACTCGTCAACGCCGTGTGCATGGCGTGCGCAAACTTATCCTTGGCACGGTCGCCAAAGGAAAGGTTTGTCTCCTTGGGTGTGAGCTCCGCGGCGTCGAGGAAGCGATCCGTCGCCGCTTCCCACGAGAGTCTGTAAGAATCGTTCGCGCTGAGCGGTTCGGGATCCGTCGTCAACGCCTTGTGCACGCACTCGCTAAACTCTCGCGGGTTGTCGTAAACAAGACAATTTGGAAAGCTCGAAAAGAATTCATTGCTCGGATGCTTGGCGCACACGACAAACTTACCCATCGCTAAAGCCTCGGCGGTGGTGGTCGCGACGACGTCGGAAAGTGAAGGGTTGACAAACACCTTGTAGTCGTGAATGTCCTTGGCGGCGTGGTCCTTGCGTCCTCGGAAGTGTAATGGGAGATTTCTTTGCTCAGACGAGCTCTTAACGTCGTCGAAATCGTCGCCATTGCCGAAGACGTCGAGCTCCAGAGGATGATCTCTCCCGGTGTCACTCGCGTTGTGCTCTGACACCCGGTCGAGAAGTTCCTTGTATCCTTTACCCCAGACGACTTTACCAAGGAAATACGCCCCTTTGGAGAAGACTGGCTTGGATGCCTTGGAGGCGAGCTTCGGTTTCGGCGACGTCCGCCCTATGGACGCCAGCGGACCGTTGACCATTTCCACATTTTCAGACTCCTTTTTGCTCGCCTCGATAGCCTTCTTGGAACCGACGTCTAGGAATATCGGCGATACCCCGTGGACATTCATCGTCGTGCTCTTCGGAAACTCTTGCACGGCGTCCGAAAGCTTGATCACCTTGTGACAATGCACGCTCGAGACGACGTTGTTGACAAATCTCAGTGCCTTCTCCTTGATTGGTCCGTTTTCCTCCAATCGAACATAGTCTAGGTAATTCGTGTGAACGATGCCTACGACGTGCTTGAACTTGTCCGTCCAACGCTCGCCCGCGTGGTACCAGTTGAGATGCTCGGGCTCTTCCAAAACAGCAATGTCCGCGTCGCGATCGCCCGGAATGTATGACGTCAAGTCGCCCACCGGAATGATGGAGTACTTATCCGTCGCGTATCTCCCCGGATAAAAGGACAATTTCATCTCCGGCTTGAACCCACACCGCTCCTCGACCCACTTTTTCACGTATTCTCCTTGTTCTTCGGGAGTGTTGAAAATCATGTTCGGGTGCACGATGGCTTGTTCCTTTGGCGCCAAAAACGGAATGACAAGCGTCACGTCGTGAATGCCTCTTCGGGCGAGATAAGCCGCGCGGAGGAGCGGGTTGACAGCCGTTCCTGTCATCCACGGTAGTGTAGCCGTGGTGACGATGGCGACCGAGCGTCCGGGCTCGCGAATCGACCGGGGCATATCCTTGCCGTTGGCGGCGCGAGCCATCGTCTCCCTCGCCTCGAGCGCCTCAGCAGACGTCAACTCCTTACTCTCAGATCTCTTGAGCATGACCCCGGGGCTCGACAGACTGGCGTCGTGCGGAGAAGAAATCATCACCTCATCTGATTTACCGGCGAGTCGTCGAACGGCGTTCTGTAACTCGTTCTGCAACTCGTTCATCTTGGGTAGACTGGGCGGTCGGGGAAGCCTCGCCGTGATTTCCTTTTTGAAATTGTCGAAGACGTTGACGTTGTCGCTGCCCTCGACAACAATTGAATCATTCCTAGGCGGCGGCGGCTCGGAAGTCGACGGGGCAGTGTCCCGAACATCATCCAGGGACGCGCTCTTCGTCATGCGCGGCGGCCCGGGCGACACCGGGCGTCTTCCTGGAGACGCCTTGGGCGTCGTCGGCGGTTTCGGCGCAGCCGTCTCGACGCTCATCCCCGCGCGATCAATCGTCTCCGACTGCGCCCGTCGACGGTTGATCTGCCTACCACTCCACCGCTCACTTTGTTGTCGCTTCTGCTTCGCCTCCTCCTGGCTCTGATTCGCGCTTATCGCCTTGAAAACGTCCCACTCTTCGCCCCATTTCGGAATGGATGGCGCGCGCGGCATCGATTTCGCAATCAAAGCTTGCAAGTCCTGCGTCGACCTCCTCGACTCTGACCCGCGTTCGTCATCCTCCTTGTCAACATCATCCGCCCCCGACATTCTCGGTCGTCTTCTCAACCGTTCCATGAACCGCGCGTCGTCTAATTTCGCCAACGAATCCTGACTCGCCCGTCTCGCCAGCTCCGTGATGGCGCTAATGCTCAGCTTCTTTTTTCTCCCAGCCCGTCTCGCCGCGTCCGCCTCTCCGTCCCCACCACGCGCGAGTTCCTCCGTCACCCCGGGAGACGACGACCGCGGGGCGGACCCGAACGAAAAGCTAAAGTTGCTCGCGTTCCACGCCCGCTCAACCTCTGAAGAAAAGTGTTTGTGGTGCCTATCCACCGCCGCTTTGAGTTGCTCCATGTTGAAGACGTCCCCGGGTGTTCTCGACCCGCTCGCCGCCGACACCGTCGCGCGTCGCTCGTCCGCGTCACCCGCCGCCGCCGCCGCCGCCGCCGCCGTCGGCGGTCGGCCTTTATCCCCGCCGTTTCCGCGCGTCATTTCGTTTCCCGCGTCCCCGTCCGAGTCGCTCGTCCGCGGGTTGGGCCTCACCCGAACGACCGGCCTCACCCGCGCGCGCGTCTCACCCCGATCCGTCCCGTCCCACGACGCGATGCGCGCGCGAGGGTTCCTCCTATCGTTCGTTCGTTCGTTCGTTCGTTCGTTCGATCGGCGTCGACACCCGGCCCGTCGCCGTCTCCCGTCTCGCGCTCGCGCGTCGAGGCCGAACGGATCGGTCGTGATATAACATGGTACACACTGTTTACCCATATATACAAGTACCACGATTTCCACGTCATCGATGCGTTCGATCGATCGGTGATTTTCCGGTTTCATCGCGTCGACGACGACCGACGCGCGCGCCCATCGATCGATCGATCGATGTCGCGCGTGAACCGAGTGTGTGTGTCTGTGTGTCTGTACGCATGTGTGTCTGTCTGTCTGTCTATCTGTATGTGCAAACAGTCACGAGTGTGGAGTCACGTTTTCCCGCGCGAAGACCATCTCATCCGTCTGGCGCGGGTCCGTCTCGCGAGAAGACGACGGATCGCCCGTCGACGACCGGGTTCCGTGGGCGCCGACGAGCGCGAAGGAAAGGGGCGCGAAGGAAGACGCGTCGACGCGGGTCGGTCGACGCCCGGGGAGGGAGCGCGCGGACGATCGATCGACCGGACGGACGCGAAGATTGAAGATTCTGGATTTTTGAGTTTTTGAGCTTTCGATTCGACTCGAAGCGTCTGTCGTTTTAAAACGTTCGTTCGTTCGTTCGTTCGTTCGTCGAGGCGCGACGACGAAGAACGCGCGCGCGAGTTTCTGTTGCGGTACCGTGAATTGGAGATAAAGGACCGACGGCGCGATGGGTGGTGGTGCGAGACGGCGAAGCGGTGGTGGCGTGTTCGCCGGACGAGGGGCGAAGACGGCCAAGGCGACCGCGGACATCGCGAGTCGAACGGCGGAGATCGTCAACGCGTCGGATCCGTTCGCGTTCGGGGCGAACGCCGGGGCGTTGTTCGATGATATCGACGGTGAAGTGCTCGCGGAGGATGGAAGCGACGAGGAGGAGCGGGAGGTTGAGCGGGAGAGGAAGAGTAAACTCGAGCGAGGGGTGAGCGTGTTCGAGCGGTTGCGCAGAGAAAAGGCGGAAGCCGAGCTCAAGGTTCGGGGCGAGGCTCGCGCGGCGGCGGCGGCGACGGCGGCGGCGACGGCGGTGGTGGAGGAAAAACCCGTGGTGTTGACCGAGGCTCAACCGTCATCGTCTCCTCGCGACGCGTTCGATGGTCCCGAGACCGACGAAGAAGAGGAAGCCGAAGACCGAGACGACGTTCGTCTCGTCGAGCCAGAAAACGTGCGACCAGCCGAAGACTTGTTCGACGAAGTCGCTGGCCCGTCGCCGAACGGCAAACGAACGACGCGCGAACCAATCACAATGTCTCGCGGGGCAAAAGTGTCCAAGCGTAGCAAGACAGAGACGTTGCATGCGGATCCGCCGGCGAATAGACGTCGCCGAGAAACCAACGCCGCCGCAAGCACGCAGGAGAGGCAGACTGCCGTTCCGAAACCTAGCAAGAGCGCGGGTCAGAAGAAGACGATAGTGTCGCTGAAAGAGTTTGCAGGGGAGGATGACGACGACGCGAATGGAGTTTTGGGTGACGATGGGTTTGACGATTTGATGCCGCAGTCGGGTGCGCAACTCGCGGATATTGACGAAGCCAACTATGCCATGTCTGGATTAGTCGGCGTGCGTGACGTCAAGGAGAAGGTTAGAAGCGCGTGTAGCTTAGTGAACATGCTCGCCGATCAGCGAAAGAGAAGGCTCTTTGGCTCGTACGGTTTGCCTGTCAAACTAATTAGCGCCGCGCAAGACGCCGCGCTCGGTTCTCGTCCACCCAAGGCGCTGAAGTTTGCTTGCGCCGCCATCATGTACCTGGCGAGCATGGACTTGAAACCGCCGACAAACGATATTTTGCTCACAGCCAAGTCGGCGAACGCCATTCGATCCCTCTTGAGGGTTGTTCCTGGCGGCGCGTCGTCGACCGGAGACGCTTTGCAGCATCTGGTGAAGGGTGAAAACGCCGTGAGAAACGCTTTGCGCTCGCTCAAATTCTTGCCTCACGAAGCCAAGGATGCGCAAACCTTAGCCTTACTCGTGGCTCATCACACTTTGAAACAAGAACAAGACGCGGTGCTCGCGTCCGGTAAAGGTCCAGGATCGGTGGATGGCGAGCACACGTTTCGGTCCAAGATGACGCAGCAAGGCGCGCTCTTGGAGACGTGCAACCTCGTCCAAGACGCGGTGGAGACGCTCAATCGATTCGGCGCGGCGTGTTTCGCACCAACCTCCAACATCGACGGGCAGTCGGAGGATGAGTGCGAGATCGATGAACTGACTGCCAAGGCGGCCAAGGTGACGGCGCGTCTCTTCAGATGTTCTCGAGTGCTCGAGTGCGCGAGCTTCGAATCGTCGGCTTCGTGCGACGTCATCGCCTCGTCCGGCCTGCGCGGCGGTATCCCGGGAGATTCCGCTCGAGTACAAGTTTCGAGCGATACCACGGCGGCGAACGGGCCTTCGTCCTTGCGACTCATGCCCGTCGAAACGGGCCGATTCATGGCGAGCCCCCCGCCGAAGGGCGCGGCCGTTCCGGTTGAGGAGGCGGCTTCTCCGTCGCCCGTCGCCAAGAGTCGCATTCGTGGAGGCATCACGATGACTCCTCCGAGCACGCCACCCGTGGCGTCCAAACACGCGGGCGGTGCTCAGGTCACCGCAAACGACGACGACGTCCTCTTGGTGAGCACCGGGGCGACGCCGATGTCGTCGCCCGTGCCCATCGGCTTGCTCAAATCGAACAAGGCGGAGGGCCTGGAAAATTCCATCCAGTGGCTCTCCGATAACGGATTCCAGGCGACGCCCGTCAAGGCGGGCGCGCGACGCAGTGGCAACGGTGCCGCGATCGGCGGGCGCACCGCGTGCCGGGCTCTCGTGCAGGCGCTTCCGACGTTGGCAGCGGCGGCGACGGCAGCCATCGTGGGCGCGAAGAAGGGCGACGAAGTCTGCGGCGTTCGCATCGCCTACGACGGGGGCTTGGCCCTCGATCATCGCGTCGCGGTTGGTACGCTCAAATCCGTGCTCAGCGTGCTCACGAATGTCACCAACGAAAACCTCGACGGTTGCCGTTCCATCGTCGGCGACGGCGCTACCGAGGAGGATGGATTACTCGTCATCGCCTCGCTCGTGCCTTGGTTCGCGCTCTCGGTGGAGGGATACACCCTGCGCGACGCGGATGACGAGCGCACTCGAACGCCGACGAATGATTCTGGTTCACAACTGCTCAACGCCGCGCTCGTCTTGCTCATCAACATGGTTGAGGCGGACGCTGTCGGTACGACGAAGAAGCTTCGAAGCGCTGTCGTCGGATTACCCGCGCAGCGGACGCAGACATCCTTCGTCGAGATGCTCGCCAAGTTGTTTTTACAAAGCGGCGGGGGCGGCGCGATGGAGGATCCGCCAGTGGACGACGAAGACGGGAAATCGCAGCACGTCACGGCGGATATGATCAAGTCGTACACCGGAGACGACTCGGTTGGAAACGACGATCTCATCCTCCAGGCATACACGGGTCTCCTCTTGGCCTTTTTGATTGAAGACCACGCCGCGCTTCGCGCCGAAGTCGCGTCCATCTTTGGTGGACCGGCGCCTTTCCAGGCGCTCGCGGATACCCTCGAACGATTCCACGCGTTCCACGAGAGTCTCAATAGCATTTCCGCGGCGTCAAGCGAGCGTCTCATCAAGGTTGTCAAGTGGTTGTGTTAGGCGCCCCGGTCAAAAAACAAACTGGCGGTGTACTAGCTAGCTACTACTCTTAGTTTTTGCATTGTAAGAAACGTTACGATACCGGTACGAACAAACCTCATCGACGTCGGCCGCTGGTGGCGCAAAGTCACCGACGTGTTCTTCGATGTACCCGATGTGTGCGCGGCGTTCGTCTCATCTAATCGCTCTCGCTTTCACGACGAGCCAGTTTTTTGTCGTCCCATCTCGGACACCGCCGCTCCCGCTTTCACAACGATGATGTTCTACGACGAGTACTCTATTCGAGAACATCCCAGCGGCGTCGCCTCGAATTGTCCGTCACATTTACCTAAACCCGTAAA
>Ga0181580_10003661_pt1 | contig 12523 bp, 6 predicted proteins | sample 071ome_23_FD_132413 | JGI IMG/M metagenome (GOLD analysis project Ga0181580, IMG submission 132413) | Coastal salt marsh microbial communities from the Groves Creek Marsh, Skidaway Island, Georgia - 071403BT metaG (megahit assembly) | ecosystem: Environmental > Aquatic > Marine > Intertidal zone...
AGCTGATCCTGATGAACCTGAACTCGCAAACGTTAATCCTGAGGATCCGGAAGATCCAGAACTAGCAAAAGTTTCTCCAGATGTTCCTGACGAACCAGCTGATCCTGAAGATCCAGAACTTGCGAATGTTAATCCTGAGGATCCAGATGTTCCAGATGAACCAGCAGATCCAGAAGAACCTGTAGAACCTGCACTTCCAGATGAACCTGTACTACCTGAAGAACCTGTACTACCTGAAGAACCAGAACTTGCAAACGTTAAACCTGAAGAACCAGAAGATCCAGAGCTTGCGAATGTTAATCCTGAGGATCCAGAAGATCCTGAGCTTCCTGAAGATCCAGAACTTGCATATGTCAGACCAGAAGAACCAGAAGATCCTGAACTTCCTGAAGATCCTGAAGTACCAGTAGAGCCTGAAGATCCTGAAGTACCAGTAGAGCCTGAAGATCCTGCAGATCCAGAACTAGCATAGGTAAGACCAGATGACCCCGATGAACCTGATGATCCAGAACTTGAGAAAGTTTCACCAGATGTTCCTGATGAACCAGATGTTCCTGAAGATCCAGAACTTGCAAATGTTAAACCAGATGAACCGGATGTACCAGATGAGCCGGCAGATCCCGAAGATCCAGATGAACCGGAAGAACCTGTTGAACCAGAACTGCCTGCTGTTCCAGAAGATCCTGATGAACCAGAACTTGCATAAGTTAGACCGGAAGATCCCGATGAACCGGAACTTGAAAATGTTAATCCTGAAGATCCTGAACTTCCTGCTGTACCAGAAGATCCAGAACTTGCAAATGTGAGACCAGAAGAACCAGAAGTTCCTGAAGATCCGGCACTTCCCGATGAACCAGATGTGCCAGAAGAACCAGAAGAACCAGAAGTTCCTGAAGAACCTGCACTACCAGAAGATCCAGAACTTGCAAATGTGAGACCGGAAGATCCTGATGATCCTGATGATCCAGAACTGGAGAAAGTTTCACCAGATGTTCCAGATGAACCTGAAGCACCAGATGATCCAGAACTTGCATAAGTCAGACCGGAAGAACCAGATGTACCAGATGAACCTGAACTTCCTGCTGACCCTGCTGACCCTGTTGACCCTGCAGACCCTGCACTACCTGAAGTACCTGTACTACCAGATGATCCAGAACTCGCAAATGTTAAACCGGAAGATCCGGATGATCCTGAACTAGCATAAGTTTCACCAGATGTTCCAGAAGATCCAGATGATCCTGATGATCCAGAACTTGCAAATGTGAGACCAGAAGAACCAGAAGTTCCTGAAGATCCGGCACTTCCCGATGAACCAGCTGTGCCAGAAGAACCAGAAGAACCAGAAGTTCCTGAAGAACCTGCACTACCAGAAGATCCAGAACTTGCAAATGTGAGACCGGAAGATCCTGATGATCCTGATGATCCAGAACTTGCAAAGGTGAGACCAGAAGAACCAGAAGATCCAGCACTTCCTGATGATCCTGAACTTGCATAGGTTAAACCTGAAGATCCGGATGAACCTGAAGTTCCTGTACTACCAGATGAACCTGAAGTTCCTGTACTACCAGATGAACCTGTCGTTCCAGATGATCCAGCACTTCCTGATGATCCAGAACTTGCATAAGTGAGACCAGAAGATCCAGATGATCCTGCTGATCCAGCACTTCCAGATGATCCTGCTGATCCAGCACTTCCAGATGATCCTGCTGATCCAGCACTTCCAGATGATCCTGCTGATCCAGAAGATCCAGAACTTGCATAAGTTAAACCAGATGAACCTGCTGATCCAGAAGATCCTGCACTACCTGCTGATCCAGAAGATCCTGCACTACCTGCTGATCCAGAAGATCCTGCACTACCTGCTGATCCAGAAGATCCAGAACTTGCATATGTAAGACCAGAAGATCCTGAAGATCCTGCACTACCTGCTGATCCGGCAGATCCTGCACTACCTGCTGATCCGGCAGATCCAGAAGATCCAGCACTACCTGCTGATCCGGCAGATCCAGAAGATCCAGAACTTGCATAAGTTAAACCAGATGATCCAGATGATCCAGATGATCCAGATGATCCAGAAGATCCAGAAGATGCTTCAGGTCCAGCAAAACTAAAACTTATGTTAATTTGTGTTGAATCTAAAAAACTTGTAGAAGATACTAAATTATCAACGATTAGAGAAAACCATCCTGACGCAGATGGAGATTCTTCTACTATGTCTTTAATCTCAAAAACAAAATAATTTGAAGCATCTTGTGCATTTTGAAGAGTTAAAAAACCTTTTAGAGTTGAAGTACCATATCTGTAAAAGGTCGCAAATAGGTTAGAAAGATCGTTATTGAAAAAATCTGAAGATGATATGTATAATTCAGTAGCATTAGTTAAAGAACTGCTATCGAAAGATATTTTTCCAGTTCCAGGGTTGCTATAGGAGGTTGTATTTCTATAAATGAATTTGTAAATATTTGCAGAATTTACACCTGATGAACCTGATGAACCTGCTGTACCTGAAGAGCCAGAACTTCCGGCACTACCGGAACTTCCAGTACTTCCAGAAGTACCATCATTTCCTGCATTTAATATATCTCCATATTTTATATAACTAGGCATTAAATATTCTAACCTTAATTGTTATCACCATTTTGGTGCAAATGTGAATTTATTCATTAAAATCAAAAAAAAAATAATAAAAAGTTATAGGATTATTTAGATTAAACGGGATCGCATGTAATAAAAAAAATTTGTACATTTTTTTAATATGTTCTTATTTGTATTATAGAATCATCATCTGATAAATATTGTATCTCAATATGAGTACAATCAACTTGTCCATATATTACAGGAGTAAATACACCAGTCGAAACATCAAAAGATCCTGATCTATATTGATATGTCCCTGATAATAAATTATTAGTTCCCGATACATCTCTTGTCGAAGTGATTTCAGGAATCAACAATAATCCATTTAAAAAAACGTCTATATTTCCTGAAGTATGGGGCTCAAAAAAAATCATCCTATCACCATCAGGATAAGATAACACCGTTGTGCTAGAATTTTTAACATATAATTTAAACTGTGATCTTGACAGTCCTCTACTAAATTTAACATAACTAGACATTAAATTCCTGTGTAACTAACTGTTGCGCTTGCTATAGAAGCTGTATTTGCTGACATTATAATTTTATCTCCATTTGCCATAATAATTCTCTCTGTTCCAAAAACAAATGTATCTGTACTAAAAATTATTAAATTTTTTATAATTCTGTTTTCATCAGTAGGACTAGATCCACTAGGAACAACATGTATATTGATCTTAACGTCTTCTGTTTCACTATAATTACAAACGAAAATTGTAGTTACAGCAGAATCTCCTCCTATTGATTCAAAAACATCCGTATTTGAAGTGCCTATTAAACTATTTTCTATTGCCATTAAAATATCAATCCATAAGTAATTGCTTTTTTACGTGATACTAATTCATCGGAATCAGAATCATTTTTATAATAGATTCCAGTACCGCCACCAGATACTATTTTGGAATAAACCGTTGTCACTCCTGTTGGAGTGACAGGATCAGAGTTTAATATTTCAAAAAATGCAAATCCAGACGAACCTGAACTTCCACTATTAATTCCTATTTTACCGGTTAAATTTAAAAAATCTCCGTCAAATGTTAAATTTTCTTCACCGGTTCCGGAACCATCAGTATTTAAACTCAGTAAATAATTTTCTCCTATATTATTTAGACTTAAAAATCCTGAAGTTCCTGAAGAGCCTGAAGAGCCTGAAGAACCTGAAGAACCATTATTACCAACTAAAACAAAAGATATTACACATTTGTCATTATTTGAAAAGAATGTCGATGAACCTGCTATGAAATTAACTGTAAATTGATGGAATGTATGAAATTGTTGAAAATAATAAACATCTGTTATGTCAAAAATTAAAAATTTAGAAGAATCACCTCTTTTAGTTATTTTTAATTGAGCAATAACAATATTATTATTAAATAAATTCATAGAAGAGAAATAATCATGAATATCAACATTATCCGCATTAATATCACTAATGTAAATTTTAGATATAGAAGAAGGTGTTGACGAATCAAATGAAAACTTAGTTAACGATGGAACATTTGTATTTGAACTATCATAAATGTATTCAAAAGAAATACCTCCATATAAGCCTTCATTTCCTGAACTTCCTGATGTACCGGTACTACCTGATGATCCTGAAGTTCCTGTGCTACCAGATGAACCGGATGTTCCTACGCTACCAGATGATCCTGACGTACCTGCACTACCTGCTGATCCAGCACTACCTGCACTACCTGCTGATCCAGCACTTCCAGCACTACCTGCTGATCCAGCACTTCCAGCACTACCTGCTGACCCTGCCGACCCTGCTGATCCAGCACTTCCAGCACTTCCTGCTGATCCGGCACTTCCAGCACTTCCTGCTGATCCGGCTGAACCTGCTGATCCGGCACTTCCTGCACTTCCTGCTGATCCGGCTGAACCTGCTGATCCAGCACTTCCCGCACTTCCTGCTGATCCGGCTGAACCTGCTGATCCAGCACTTCCAGCACTTCCTGCTGATCCGGCTGAACCTGCTGATCCTGCACTACCGGCAGATCCTGCACTGCCTGCACTACCTGCTGATCCGGCACTTCCAGCACTTCCAGCTGACCCTGCTGATCCAGCACTTCCAGCACTTCCAGCTGACCCTGCTGATCCAGCACTTCCAGCACTTCCAGCTGACCCTGCTGATCCAGCACTTCCAGCACTGCCTGCTGATCCAGCACTGCCTGCTGATCCAGCACTGCCTGCTGATCCAGCACTGCCTGCTGATCCAGCACTGCCTGCTGATCCAGCACTTCCAGCTGACCCTGCTGATCCAGCACTACCTGCTGATCCAGCACTACCTGCACTTCCAGCAGACCCTGCTGATCCTGCTGATCCAGAACTTCCAGAAGAACCTTCATCCCCAGATGAACCAGATAAACCAGATGAACCAGATAAACCAGATGATCCTGATGAACCAGATACACCTGCACTACCTGAACTTCCAATAATATTTTCTAAGGGAACAGGTACCCACTCAGAACCATCATATTGCAATATATCATTTAATCCTGCAGTTCCGGCAGACCCAAAATTTAAATCACTAATTTTTAAATTTTTTATTCCTTGCCTGCCTACATATCTAGCACCTTTTATTAAATATATTGATCTATTAGATTGATTATTTTGATATGCCGTAGGCACAGAATTTGTAAAAGTTAAAAGACCGGCATCCAAATCAAAATACCATTCAAATCCATCAGTACCTGGAAAAATTTCTTCATAACCTGGTAATGTCGATGGATCAATATTTTTTCCGTGATGACCACTTTCCGCTATTGCAATTTTAATCAAATAGGTTGGCCCGTATGCTCCAAAAATGATCCATTCTTTTAATCTAGTAGTCAATGCCTGACCAATAGAAGATCTATCAGTACATGCTACAAAAGTTTTTATGACACCATCTTCAGCAGATGCAGGCATTGGATATAATTCTAATATACCATTAACATCTCCAACTTGATCCGATCCCTGACTACCATCTGATGATAAAGTGTTATTATTTAAATAAACTGATCTATAAGCATCATTTACAGAATAATTCGGAAGTAAAACATTATTTTTTAATTGTTCACTGTCAAGCCATAAATTATCACTAGGATTAAAAATTGGACTATCTAAAACTTCAGCAGTAGGAGAAGTGACTGAATCTTTTGCGGTTCTTGCAACACCATAATTTATTTTTTTATCTAATCTATTCGTTATTTTATCATTTTCTATTGCCATATTAATATCCTTCAACTGTTATAGATGAAATATATTGACCTTGAGATAATTTAAATCTCAATAGTAACAAATATGGCGAATTAGCATTTGCCGTTGTTGCTGAACCTAGTGTCACATAGTAAGTTCCTCCATTGCTACCAGTTGTTTGACCGGGTTGATTTGTATCTCTAACACCTAAACTGTTATTTGTAAACAACTGATCTCCTGGCATACCTGCGAGTCCATAATTTACCAACCCTTTCAACCAACCGTTTGTAGAAATTGCTGCTTGTTCAAGCGTGTGCAATCCATCACCTGCCGTAGGAGCAGCAACAAAGAAATCTTCAAAAGAACCATCAACCGTTAATTTAAATTTGTTAATATTTTGTCTACAAAATGCTACAGTTAAATATTGAAATCCTGTAGTAAGTATAGAAGTTCTATTTAAGTTATTGCTCAATCCTGGCATATATGATGTATAATCATTATTATCCCATTGAAAAATATCATTTCCAGAGTATGGAATCAAAACAACATCATAGTCATTCAAAACAGTATTTTGTGCATCCCATACATTATTATCATAAAAATTTGTAGAAGAATTATAAGAAGGTGTATCAGAATTAGTTGAGAATCCTGTCATTCTTTTTACAACTGTTCTTCCTGACACTACCGACCCCCATCCAGTGGTATTCACAACATCTCCTAAATCATCTTCTTGTTGAGTAGGCGTAGATGCCCAATACATAATATTTTCCGTAGAATCAGAATCTACAAAATTTCCTTGACCTATATGATTTTCTGCGTTTACTTTTAAACCGCCATCAAAACCTTTACCCGTAGGGGATAAATTAACAGCTGTAGAATTGATTATATAATCAGATTCTAATTCTAAAGGAGGAGTAAACCCTAGATCACTTAATGATTTTGTAATTTGTTGACTTAACAACGTAGAATTTCCTCTGTTGTCAATTATTAAAGGATCTATATTCGAATAGACTTTTGATGTTAAATTATTTATTTTTATTCCGCTTAAAGTTATTTCTGCATTTAAATTAATATATGGCATAGAAGAAGCGTATCTCAATGTACCTAAACTAGTTATTGATTGAGAGAATAAATCATTACCTTCTGCTATAGTCGGCGCAACTGCTGTGACATCCACAACTAATTCTAAAATATCCGAATAAGTTGTCACATCATTAGGAGATGTGCCATTTATATGTTTGATTTTATAAGTGTGGTACCCGTCAACAGCATTAGTCACACTAATTTTACATTTTAAATATCTATAAAATTTTTCAGGTACAATTTGATTATCAGGAGATGCCGAATCAGAAGCATCAATATCTGATGTGATAATCAAATCACCATAAGTCCCATCTTGTGCTGTAATATCAAAAGCTGAAATTTGGCCAACAATGTTTTGATCTTGGTGTATTAATTCTATAGAACCATTAGTATCACCATCTCCAATGAATTTTTTAACAAATCCAGAATGCTCTTCGGTTTCAAATGAAGAAGATGAAATAATTTTTACAGAATCTCCAGGATTTAATGTTGAATCATTAGGCAATATTGCTGAATTACATACTAAACCATTACCGGCATTCAATAAATTGAAATTTTTACCTGTATACCCATCTGCTGCAGAAATAGTAGGGTTGTCTAATATTTGTATAAAACCAATTTTAGTTTCGGTATCAGTATCAGTTCCTCCAGGATTAGATGTATTTTCAGCTAAAAGAACCACATCATAAGATCCAATCGAAGAATAAGTATGAGTTGGATTTTGAGAATTATCAATTGTAGAATCTCCAAAATTCCAATTCCAAGTATCAACATTTTCTGAAGTGTCATAGAATGATACTTCATTTCTAACATTTCCTTCATAGTCCGTAAAAATAAATCCTTTTCTAGAACTTTCTCCTGAATACGAGGTTGACAATGTTGTAAATTGTCCTATAAAATTTGCCCTAGTATCTTTAAAAATTGATATATTTTGATTAGTTGTACTAAATGGTGCATTAGTATGATTTGATCCTGTGATGGATAATGATATAGTTTTAATTTCAGGATCTTGTCCACTTATATTTGAAATACGTTTGAAATGTACTTCTAAATTTCCATTCGGTGTTTGGTCATAATACTGGGATGAAAAATCATTATAAGTATCGTAAAAATCCCAAGAAAATACAGTTCCCAAATCACCATTTATATTACCAGAAGTTACTGTGACTGATAATGTAACTGCTAATCCTTCTTCGCCTGATGGATTGTTTAATGGATCTTCATTATCTCCTGCTATAGGCGTGGCAGTCCAAGATATCAATCCAGTATAATCACGATAAATTTTTAATATTAATGGTTGTGTTGTTGTGTCTTTGACTGAATCTAAAGGACTAGTTTCATCACTATACAAATATAGATTAACAGTTTTTTGAACATCTTCTATAATATTACTGTATACATGATTAAAAGTTGTTGTTGATGATGTTTCCCAATTTGATTCTATATGAGTAATATCACTTGCACTCAATGTATCAGAATCATTATAAATTGTTACACCTGCAGGATAAGTTTCACCGTCACCTAAATCCATTGCCCAGTGTGAATAATTTATTGAATTACTAATATCAAAAGATATTTGAACACTATCACCCAAATTACTAGAATCTTCATCCATATTTTCGGTACTTCCACTATTAGTGCCAGTAACAACTGTTGAACCATCTGATTGAATGAAGAAATAATCAAAAACTGGTATTGGTTTATTATTATATACTTCTATATAATCAATTCTTTGAAAATATGAAAAACTACCATAAGATCCTGGATATTGAGCATCTGTTCTATATGCTTTAAGTGTTATCGATAGTTTTGGATTTGATAAAGATACTAAAGCGGAAGCCGTATATGTATGTTGTATAGATGTTTGAGTTGTTGTCAAACTTGTTCCGTCTCCAAAATCCCAATCATATTGTAAATTTTGTTGATTATTATAAACTTCTTGATCAACGGTAAATGTTACAATATCTCCAGCAACTATTTTTAAGATATCAGCAGAAAATTTAGCGGTTCTGACATAAGTTGAATTGTGAATGTTCAATAATGTTTCATTCAATTTATCTAAACCATCACTCAAAGTATCTGATAAACTTATTCCTGATAATGTATTGAAATTTGTATCAAAAATTGCATTGTTACTCAATAATGCACCATCGCTAAACGTACCATCAGATATTGTTCCTATAGTTAATCCGCTACCAGATGATTGACCTAAAGTTGTGCTATCAACAGGCTCCCAATTCGATCCAGTCCAAACCAACGCAGAATTTGGATTTATTGTCTGCGGAATATTTGTATCATTCAACTCGTATAGATTACTAACTCCATCGGTACCAGAACTACCAGCACTTCCTGCCGCACCTGTTGCTCCATTTAGATTTATGGTCCATCCGGAATAAGTACCAGATCCATTTATCTGTATAGGTCTGATGACTAATACACCATTACTTTTACTATATGAAATTACTAAACCTATAATTCTATTATCAACATCATGAGCTACAATGACTTCTTGACCTATTGTATATGATAAACCTGTTCCTATAATAAATGTTAAATTATTTCCTAGTGCAATTGTATTTGCTGTTGTAGAAGTTGTGCTGTATATGTCACCAGTATATCCTGATGAACCTGATGTACCAGATGATCCAGTACTACCAGATGATCCAGCAGTTCCTGCAGATCCTGCACTAGCAGAAATACCTGACGATCCAGAAGTACCTGTAGATCCTGACGATCCAGAAGTACCTGTAGATCCTGACGATCCAGAAGTACCTGTAGATCCTGATGAACCTGTAGAACCTGAAGTCCCACTAAATCCTGAACTACCTGAACTACCTGAAGTACCGGTAGATCCAGAAGTACCAGTACTACCTGAAGATCCTGAAGTGCCTGAAGAACCTGATGAACCTGCAGTTCCAGTTAACCCTGATGTACCTGATGATCCAGAAGTACCAGTACTACCTGATGAACCTGCTGATCCTGCAGATCCAGAACTACCAGCACTAGCATCTCTACCAGAAGAACCAGATGAACCTGCAGAACCAGCACTACCAGCAGATCCTGTGCTTGCATCTCTACCTGATGTACCTGAAGAACCTGAACTACCTGCAGATCCAGCACTACCTGAGGAACCAGAACTGCCACTAATACCAGATGAACCTGCTGATCCTGCTGATCCTGTGCTTGCATCTCTACCTGATGTACCTGAAGAACCAGAACTAGAAAACGTTAAACCAGAAGAACCAGATGTACCAGACGATCCGGCACTACCTGCACTTCCAGAAGATCCGGCACTACCTGCACTACCTGCAGAACCAGCACTACCTGCTGATCCAGCACTACCTGCGGAACCTGCACTACCTGCACTGCCTGATGATCCGGATGATCCAGCAGAAGAAGATAAACCAGAACTACCTGCACTTCCTGATGTTCCAGTACTACCGGATGAACCAGTTAATCCAGAACTACCTGCTGATCCGGCACTACCTGCTGATCCGGCACTACCTGCACTACCTGCCGATCCAGCACTACCTGCCGATCCAGCACTACCAGCACTACCTGCTGATCCAGCACTACCGGCACTTCCTGCAGACCCTGCTGATCCAGCACTTCCAGATGATCCAGAAGTTCCTGCATCAGGAATAATTGCTATAGATATAAATGCATTATCGCCATTATTTTGATTAGACCAATTGATATCTGAAATGTAATCTACATTGAGCGTTCTATAGGTTCCGTTATCAATTTGTGATGTGACAAAATAATTAACAACCCAAGATGCTTCAAATGTAGATCTAATTGCTAAAATGGATTTACTGGCAGATGATGAATCAGTTAAAGCATCAAATGTTACGGAGTTATTTCCTCCATCAATACTTATTTCATGAATGTAAATTTTATTGACTAAAGAAGGATCACTATTATTAAGCCTAAAAGTTCCATTTGCAATGGAAGTGTCATTAGTTAATGTAGAATACTCATAGAATACACCAAAAGATGGAAATCCTGAAGTTCCAGATGAACCAGCACTTCCAGCACTACCTGCAGATCCAGCACTTCCAGCACTACCTGCAGATCCAGCACTTCCAGCACTACCTGCACTACCTGCTGATCCTGCAGACCCTGCAGATCCAGCACTTCCAGCACTACCTGCACTACCTGCTGATCCTGCAGACCCTGCAGATCCAGCACTTCCAGCACTACCTGCAGATCCAGCACTTCCTGCCGAACCTGAAGATCCTGATGTTCCTGATGAAGAATCACCAAATGTTAATGTTGCATATCCAGTTTGATTTACACCAACAGGCCATTCTACTTCAACAACATTTTGACTTGTGAATCTTACAGTTTTTGGGAAAATTTGTATATAATTTACATCTGTAAAAATTATATTAGTCGGTCTACCAGTATTTAAATTATGATTTATAATCCAATATCTACTACCTGTTGATTGATGATGTATGTACGTACCACCATCTCTACCTGAACTACCTGAAGAACCAGATGACCCTGCTGACCCAGCTGACCCAGCTGACCCTGCAGATCCTGCACTGCCTGCTGACCCTGCTGATCCTGCTGACCCAGCTGACCCTGCTGATCCAGCACTACCTGCAGATCCAGCACTACCTGCACTTCCTGCGGACCCTGCAGATCCAGCACTACCTGCAGATCCAGCACTACCTGCACTTCCTGCGGACCCTGCAGATCCAGCACTACCTGCACTACCTGCAGATCCAGCACTACCTGCAGATCCAGCACTACCTGCACTTCCTGCAGACCCTGCAGATCCAGCACTACCGGCACTTCCTGCAGACCCTGCAGATCCAGCACTTCCAGATGATCCGGCACTTCCAGCACTGCCTGCTGATCCAGCACTTCCAGCTGATCCTGCGGACCCAGCTGATCCAGATGTGCCTGAAGAAATAGTTTGTACAGTTATTTTTCTTGAATTACCAGGACTACTTTTATCGTAATAATAAATGTCAGTTTCTAATTCAAAAGGAACGTCATAAGCAAGATAAGCACCAGGCGTTCCTGGTATGCCTATTGTTTCTATTCCATACTTTAAATCTGCTTCATCAGGATCAGCAAATACATTATGAATTCCCTCATAAACATTTGCGAGTGAAAATTCATAACCTAAATTAGTTTCATGACTTAAATCAAATTTATATTTAAATCCTCGGTATAATGTAAAATTTCTTAATGGAACATCATTAAAAGTAAATACACCTTCACCACCAGCGTCTAAATTGACAGTTACATAATGAATGTAAGCATAAGGAGATTGACCTGATGTTCCTGCCGATCCAGAACTACCGGCACTCGCATCTCTTCCTGATGACCCAGACGAACCTGAAGTCCCATCCTGACCATCTATTCCTGAACTTCCTGAACTACCTGAAGTACCAGTAGATCCAGAACTACCTGCAGAACCGGCACTTCCAGCACTGCCTGCAGAACCGGCACTTCCAGCACTGCCTGCAGAACCGGCACTTCCAGAACTACCTGCTGATCCAGAACTACCTGCTGATCCAGAACTACCTGCTGAACCAGCACTTCCGGCACTACCTGCTGAACCAGCACTTCCGGCACTACCTGCACTACCTGCTGATCCAGAACTACC
>Ga0181580_10003666_pt1 | contig 12518 bp, 9 predicted proteins | sample 071ome_23_FD_132413 | JGI IMG/M metagenome (GOLD analysis project Ga0181580, IMG submission 132413) | Coastal salt marsh microbial communities from the Groves Creek Marsh, Skidaway Island, Georgia - 071403BT metaG (megahit assembly) | ecosystem: Environmental > Aquatic > Marine > Intertidal zone...
GCTTCTCGCGCTATTCCGATGAGCAGATACTTTATGAATTCGAAGTTGAGGATCCTGTGTTTTACACGGAAACCTGGAGTGGTCAGATGAGTTTTAACGCTACCGAAGACCAGCTTTATGAATATGCCTGTCATGAAGGTAACCGCGGACTTGTGGGGATTCTGGCAGGAGCACGGCGGCAAGAAGCTGGCGAATAATTGCTCATTTCATTTAAAAAGGGGCCAATTGGCCCCTTTTTATTAACCTTCTTCCCAGAACTTTCTCATTTCCAAAAACATCAAGGAAGCTGACCAGGTTATCAGTGAAAGCCCGGTGATGGCTTCCAGGCCCGAAAGGAATCTAAGCTGCCCGAAGGGTTCGATATCCCCATAACCAAGTGTCGTGTAGTTGGTAAACGAGAAGTACACGCAGTCAAGCAAACTCCCATCGAAATTGCCTTCCAGCGAACCATAGTTGCCAGAACGCACCATCCAGTAGAAGGCCAGGCCGAACATCCAGACTTCTATCACATGGGCACAGATAGTGCCGAATACGCCAAACACAACACGCACTCGATGCCTGATCTGTAGTTTTGGGATAGTTATCCATAGCAGGCGCAGCATTTCATAATGGATGATGACTGCTGCAGTGACGAGCAGGGTAATGATGAGAAACGAGCTAATCATGAGAATGTCTGCAAAAAGTTGGCCATTGCGGGCTAGTGAGTCAGTGAGTAGATCAGATAGTTAATGCCCAACTGATACGCGGAATTGGCATATTGCGTCGGGTACCACTGGTCATAAGTGTGCTCCCAGCCGTCTCCCATATCTGAGTTCCAGTTGATTAACACCATGATGCGGCCAGTATCGTCGAGGATGGCATGGTTACTGGCAATGTCGATACCAGCCTGACCAAAGCCACGGCGCCCGCCGCGCCCCGGAATCATTTGTGGGCCGTCTATGTCATAAAAAGTGTGGAAAATCTCATGATCCGAGAATAGTTCAATAATCTGTCGGTCGGGGAAAATTTGTGAAAAATCCCGATAAAAAGCATCCCACTGCTGTTCGCCCCAAAAGTCATCAATTAGCAGGAAGCCGCCGCGCAAGAGGTATTCACGCAGATTTTGCGTTTCACCCGGGGTCAGAGACAACCCGCCATTACGCCCCATTTCCAATGCATAGAGAAACGGATAGTCGAAGATTTCTTCATCATCGAAGCGCAGAACTATAGGTTTGTCCATGACCCGAACATTGGTGAGGCGTGATACTCCTCGCAGGAAATTTTCATCGGAAGCTGGAAAGTCGGTGGCCCACGGCCCTCCATAGAAGCCATTCGAATAATAACTATCGTATTGAATTCGAACGAAGGCAAATTCACCTGCAATATCGTACAGATCTGGCAAATTATCCTGGGCGCTCGCCAGAGAATTCGTACCGGCCAGAATAATACAAATTGTTTGAAAGAATCGCTGCATAGATGCCACAAGCTGTAGAATTGACGCTCTAGTGTGTATCGACACAGCATAGAGTTCAAGTTATTGTGCAGAAACGGTTATTCTTCCGGTCTGATTGGTCATGGGTAAGAATTTCACAAAAATCATAGTATTAGCTGCAAGCATCGGGCTTTCGCAGATGCTGGTTGCTGCAGAAAACTTTCTCCAGCGCAGCATTGAATACGTGGAGGAAATGGCGCGATTTGAGGCGCAGCTGGAAGACCTCGAATTCGAGCACGGCCCCTACGCCGCCAATCTGGTAGAGCCACTGTCCAGTATGATCACATTGGCGCGTGAGCAGCAGGATTATAATCGCGCCGGCGACCTGATGAGCCGCCAATTCCAGATCATGCGTACTACGTTGGGTTTCGAGCATCCTGACCTGGTGCCGTTGTTGCGCGACCAGATAGCCAATGATGCTGCCAGGCGTGAGTGGGAAGCTATCTCTGATCATCTGGACTATATCAGGCTTATCACTGCAGCCAACTATGGCGCACCAAGTCCGGAGTTACTGTCCGCTATGGACGAACAAAGGGACTGGTTGTTAGCACGTGTAGTGTTCGAAGATAACAATATGCGTTCCAGGCTTTTTATGGATGCTCGTGAGCTGACTGATGACATCGTCGATATGGCAGAGGAGCTGTATGGAGAGGAGTCTCTGGAGATTATCCCATGGCTCTATGAGAGTGCTATAAGCAGCTATCACCTTGTAGAGTTTCTCAATGCGTCAGGCGGATTAAGTGGCGATGCCATTAGAGATGTAGAGCGTCGCGAAGGTCTAAGCAAGCTGAACACTTTCGGGCGTGGTATCTCTTCCGGCCTTGTTTTTGGCGATGGCGTGCGTATCCCGATCGTGGAAGAAGGAGATCTGGTAGGAGAGGCCTATCTTAGGGATAGCTTGAACCTGATTAAAGACATCGAAGAAATTGCTGTCGCCAATGAAGACACGGAACTGGAAGCAATGGCGCAGATATATCAGGGTGATATTCAAATACTCATGGGGTTGGGAACGGCGTTCGGTGATTATCGGGACGCAGCTGAAAAACTGGTTGAGTCAGGCATACCCAAGGATGAAGTAGATGCATTCTTTGGCAGGCCGGCGCTGATACCGGCTCCGCAGTTCTATTCAAACTTTGCTGATGCACAGGAAGAATTAGATTCACGCACGCTCAATATTGGTGAAATCTCTTCTGATGTAGTACATCTCGGCGAGTTTATCGCTTGGGAAGAAGGGCTTGACGCCACGGCTATGCCAAGAGTGCAAATATTGCAAGAAGAGGTCGAATTAAATCTGCATAGAGTCGATATTAGTTTTTCGGTCAATCAAAGAGGCGATGTTTACAGTGTGGATGCCATCAGCGCAGAGCCTGATGGAAGATGGGTGCGGCTGGAAGCGACTCGTGCTGCTAGAGAACTCGATATCCGGCCTGCATTGACAGATGGAAGAGGTACCCGTGTGCGAGATGTACATTTGCGATACTATTACCTGCCAGAATGAGGCCAATTAGGGGTATTGATAAAACAGTAAAGCAGGTCCTTATTGTATTTTCGAAACTGCAATGGCCGAATAAAATGCTATCGCGCTCAATAAACTGGCTCGATACTTTGCTATTTTATTAGTGCTTATATCCATCAAACTAATCCAATATCCTCCCAGGAACGATTAAATGGTATTGAGTAAACTTCCCGAACTGATGGATGAGTTTTTGCGGCTGGAATCTGCCGGCGGCATAATCCTGATGGTCGCCGCTGTGGCAGCGTTGATAATCGCGAATACTCCACTGGATGTTTATTACAACTTGTTGATTTCGACACCGGTCGAAATTCGTTTTGGTGGTTTGGAAATTGCCAAGCCGCTCTTGTTATGGATCAACGATGGCTTAATGGTGTTTTTCTTTTTCCTGGTAGGGCTGGAACTCAAGCGCGAACTGGTTGAAGGTGAATTATCTAGCCCGGAAAAGCTGTTGTTGCCTCTTGCTGGCGCTATTGGCGGTATCGCAGTTCCAGGATTGATATATACCTGGTTTAACTACAGTGATTCCACTGCGATGCAGGGCTGGGCAATTCCAACAGCCACCGATATCGCGTTTGCATTGGGTGTGCTATCAATTCTGGGCTCACGCATTCCCATTAGTGTAAAAATATTTCTGACTTCATTGGCCATATTTGACGACATCGCTGCAATTGTGATCATTGCGCTGTTCTACACAGCCAATATTTCCCTGACATCGCTAATTGTTGTAGCTGCATGCCTACCGATTTTGTTTTGGCTGAATCGCCAATCTGGTGTAACGAAATTCCCTTTTATTGTGATTGGCATAGTAATGTGGGTGGCCATGCTCAAATCAGGAGTACACGCCACACTTACTGGCGTCATCCTGGCATTGTTTATTCCAATTCAGAAAAATGAAGAAGACGGTGAATGTATGCTCAAAAGCATGGAGCATAATATGCATGCCCGGGTAGCATATTTCGTACTCCCTATTTTCGCTTTCGCCAATGCTGGAACCAGTTTTATGGGTCTCGGCGCTGAGCAAATTTTTCATAGTGTCCCCATGGGGATAGCAGTTGGTCTGGTGTTAGGGAAGCTGCTCGGAATTTATCTGTGTTGCTTGCTGGTAGTGAAGCTGGGTTTCACTCGATTGCCTGACGGTATGAATCTATGGGCATTGCTTGGAACTGCAGCCCTGTGTGGCATTGGATTTACAATGAGTCTGTTTATCGGCTCATTGGCTTTTGAGGAAACCGGCGTAAATCTGCTATTTGATGAGCGCCTGGGCATCATCATGGGTTCACTGGCTTCAGGCTGCATAGGCTATTTCATCTTGGCTCGGTGTTATCGTGAGGACGTGAAGTCTGATTGAGAAATCACCAACAAAAAAAAGCGCCGGGACTACGTTCTCCGGCGCCGATCAGGAGTCTTTCGAGAGACTATAAGAGTCAGTAATTAACCCTCTTCCTCTTCTTCCTCGTCATCGTCATCGTCTGAGAAGCCGTCACCGTCTTCATCATCGTCGACTTCACCGTCGCCGTCTTCGTCGAAGTCTACGGCGCCATCAGTAATGGTCAGACCTCTCACGTCGATCAAGCCAAGCAATCCATTATGCCAGTCATTGATCAATAGTGGGTCGCCGCCAGGAATGGTTAGAATCAGGCCAAGTTGATAGGTGCCAGCAGGCAGTGTGCTGGTATCAACGGCTTCGAGTTCGAACAGCTTTTGCTCTTCCTCGCTTGCCACATCACTTACCGGTAAGACTACTGCATCTGTAAGTGCTTCTTCGGTTTCGGAACCTTCTTCGGATTCAGAGCCTTCTTCGCCCTCCATCTCCTCCTCTTCCTCATCAGGAGTTGGCGCAAAAATCACTACGAAGGCATCGACTTCGCCTCCGGTAATCAGCTCGGCTCCACGGGCAAACTTCAGTCCGATATCCAGCGGGTCACCTGTATAGAAGATGCCCTTGTCGGTGAGGATTCTGCCCATGATCCCATCGGATGCATTACCGACGCCTATATTTTTGTTCTTGCCACCAGCGTTGCCGTTTCCATTTCCGTTGCCACCAGCATTTCCGTTGCCATTACCCTGGGCATAGGCGGCGCTGGTAACCAGTAGTGCCAGGACAGCAAATCCGGTCCCGAATACTGTTTTCAGTCGTTGGCCAAATATTCTCATGTGCTCTCTCCAACTATTAGGAATTGATCTAACGAATACTATGCTACCGAGACTAACATCTGTGCTCATGCGATCTACTCCAGGAGTGTGAGTTGAGTCACAGCATCGTTGAAGTGCAACGAAAAAATGTGATGCAGGAATGTATCCAGCGCGGGAAGTCTGAATTTAGTACGCCATATTAGTGGCACTTTTAGCGGGGATCGTTGTCAAAACTCGCGAGCATGAGAGTCAAATTCGCTGATTTAACGGAGGTTTGTGTGAGAAAAGTTCTGATCTTAATAGCAATCTGCCTGTTGCCGCACAATAGCTTTGCGCTTACCTGGGGAGAGCTCAATGCAGAAATAACTGCCAGTGAAGCCGGTGAGGAAGTGCGACAGGAAATTGTATTGCGATTGATGGATATCGTGCAGATGACGGTAGTATTTCGGCAGTCGCTGGCTGCGGCTGAGGCAGATGTTTTGCTATTCTGCCCCGGTCCAGGGCAAGGAATGAGCCTTGATGAAGTAACCTCGATGGTGCGTGCCCAGGCCAGACGCGAACAAGCGTGTGATGAAGTCCTAGTGCAAAATCTGGTACTGGACGCGTTTAGAGATGCCCCCCCTGTTCTTGATTTGATCAGAGTTCAGCGATGATCTCGCCCAGCTTGTCCACTACGTAAGGATCAAACTTGCCGGAATTCACATATTTACTGATTTCGTTGAATGCGGCCTTGCCTTCCCAGGGATCACGGTAAGGACGCTTGGTTGTCAGGCTCACGTATTGTTCAGCCACTGCAATTACGCGTGAGCCAATGGGAATGTTGTCACCCTTAATGCCGGCCGGATAACCGGAACCATCAAAGTTTTCATGATGGCATTCAATCAGGTCGAGCATTTTTTCATTCTCATAGCCGGCACTCCGCAGTTTTCGTACACCTTCACGTGGGTGCATGTGGATATGTGCGAAGTCATCGTCACTCAAGCCACCATTTCTGTTCAGTACGTTTTCCGGCACGATTGACTTGCCAATTTCTGCCAGATAACCGGCTTCCAGAATATCGTGCTTTTCCTGATCAGCCAGATCCATGCGATCTGCAATCAGGTAAGCAGTAATGCCTACGAGTTTTGAAAATCCCACAGATCCATCTATGCATTCCACTGGCAGAATCAGATCCTGAGGATAGCTGATGAATTTCTCCAACTTATCTTCATGCTCTTGCAGAAGATGACTTGGCAACTGCTTGTAGTGAGACAGTGGGTTTATGTAGCCCACGACTTCATAGAGATGCAGAGTACTGCGCCGACCTGAATCTGCAATATCGCGTTGCTTGTCGAGCACGAGCATGGTCTCGGCATATTCAATCTTGATAGCGGAATTTTCACTATCCAGTTCCATAGCCTCTTTCAGATGTTCCCGAGCTTGTTCTGGATCATTCGCTTCGCGTAGTTTCCTGGCTATTTCCAGACGCAAGCCAATATCTCGCGGTGCTTCCTCGATGGCTTTCACTAGCTCATTGATGTTTTCCACCAGGCCTGGATTGCCAGATTGCGTATAGGAGGAAAGGGCGGAAACCGGCTTGAATTCAAAAACGTCCTGACATTCTTTATAAGTTGCCTCGTCTACCGTGATTTTGCCTGGTTCGCACATAGTCTGAATGCGGTCGGCCAGTTTTACGACATCGCCAAAGGCAGTAAATGACTGTCGTTTGGCACCGATAATTCCGGTGGTGGCCAGGCCGGTAGTAATGCCAATACGCATTTTGAAAATCGAATGAGCCTTGTGCATGCGTTTCTGCATTTTCCAGGCCGCAGCGACTGCTTGCAGTGAATGTTTCTCGTGACGAATAGGTGCGCCAAATTCCGCCATGATGGCATCGCCCATGTACTTATCGATGTGGGCGTTGTATTGCAGCAGGATGGACTCCATATCGGCGAGGTATTTATTCAGATCGGCAATGACGACTTCTGCGGAGTGTTCTTCAGAGTAGTTGGTAAAATTTTTGATATCAGCAAACATCACACTGATGCGGCGACTTTCCGTGCGGATGCGGTTTTCTATCATCAGTTTTACCACGGCTGGATCCATGGTGGAGTAGAGCGCTTCCTCGACTTTTTCTTTATGCTCGCTTATGGACTTGGTCTTCTCTTCCAGTGCTTTGGTCCGTTCCTCTACTTTGTAGTCGAGCTCTGATTCGAACTCTCGAATGGTCGACATCGTTTGTTCCAGTAGCTCTGCATTACCGCTGGCCTCAGCTTTGGCACGCAGCGCCCCGGTCATCTCTTCCTGTAGTTGCCGGTGAGTAAATCCAACCACTACGGCGGTCAGTATCAGGAATCCTGCCCAGGTCAGTATCGAAGCCCATAAAGTGAACTGATCAACTACGCCGATAAATATATCGGGGTATATGCTCGCGAAGATCACAACGACAAGGAAAGTAAAGAAAGCACCCAGCACACCCGAGCGAATACCCAAATAGTAAGAGCTGAGGAGTACAGGTAAATAAAAGAAGTTTAGAAATGCGAGTTTTGACTCGACCAGCCATACCATGCCGCTGACGCAGACCAGGATGACGAGAATGAAGACACCTTCGAAGTTGTCTATCAGGTACTTTTTGAGAGCTTCCATTTCCTGAATTCTTGTTTGTTGTTGTGGCGGATCCAGCAATCCCTAGCCGCATTGTAGCTATCAAACACGCAGATGGAATGGGATATGCGCAGTAATACGCAGGTATCCTCGTATTAAATGGCGCAAAACCCTTGGTCGGGATTGAACTGATGAATTTTACTCCTGCTGTTGCCGACCGTGCCATATTAGAAATGACTGTAATACATCCTCGCAGCGCCTGGAATTGGAGCCGCAAGGTCACAATGCAACAATCGTCCGGGCTTCAGGGATTGTTACCGATGGTATCAACTTATCCACCCCAGCCGACGTTTGATCGCAGGGGGCTTGCAATGCAGGCCCGAACCTCTATATTTGGTCAGACCAATTTGGTCAGACCAAAATACGAAGTAAATATCCGTTATGCCCGTATACAACACGATCAGTCATGAGATCGCCGCTACCCTGCGCGACGAAATCCTTAGCGCACGTTACCTGGCGGAAGACCGGCTACCTTCAGAGCGGGATCTGGCAAGTCGCTTTGGCGCCAGCCGCGGTGCTGTGCGCGAGGCCATATCGCAATTGGAGCAGCTTGGTCTGATTCGAGTCTTGCCCGGTGGGGCTCGTGTACAGGCGATTGAGTCAGCGAGTCTGGCGATACTGGGCCCATTGCTGGCACTGGATAATTCACCGAATCCAGACCTGGTGGACCATTTTTTGCGTACATTTGCAGTAATGGCAGCTTTAACGGGCAAGATGGCGTTGGAGAAAGCCACCGACGAGGAATTGAACCGAATCGATGAGTTGCTCGTTAATCTATCTGACCACACAGGTAGGTTTGTCGATTTCGAGCCCCATTTGCGCGAGCTTTATGAGTATCTTTCGGCCATTGCAGATAACCTCGTCGTGCGCCTAATCGGCAATGATCTCAAGGCACAGTTTGTTGAACAAATGATGGAGCTGGGATTGCGCCCAGCCGTAAGCAGCGCGGTTAATAATCAACTTGTAAAAAGTTTGCAGATTGCCGCGGGTAAACGCGATGGCGATATGGCGGCAGAAGCTATCCAGGAGCATTTTGATGCTCTGAGGTCGGCGTCGATAGATTCACTTAGTGCAATACACCGGACATTCGAAAAGGAAGCAGTATGAAACGCGTTTTAATGCCAATCGGGATATTGGGTGCCTGTGTTCTTATCGCATTTATACTTGTGCGAAATCCCACCGTGGTCGAAGAAACTGCCCCTGAAATTCAGCCGGTGGCAGTGCGGGTAGCAGAGGTGAGTCTGACCACTGTACAACTCACCGTGGAATCCCAGGGTAAGGTGCAGGCTGCGCAGCAAGCCAGTGTGTCTGCTGCTGTGGCAGGTCCGGTGGCATGGATTTCTCCGGTGATGGAAGCTGGCGGTTATGCAGCAGTCGGAGAAGTGCTGCTGCGTATTGACCCCAGCGATTACGAAACAGCTCTGGCACGCAGCCGTGCAACTCTTGAGCAGGCGCGAGCCGAGGCCGATCATGCCAGTAATGAATTGAACCGACTGACTGAACTTGCCGAACGACGATTGGCGAGTGACTCCCAACTGCAAGACACCAGGCGCCAGGCGAATGTTGCAGCGGCCCGACTGGCTGATGCTGAAGCTGGGTATCAACAGGCCGAACTGGATTTGCGGCGCACCGAAATCACGGCGCCATTCAATGCCATCGTTGAATCCCGGGATGTAGAACTTGGGCAATATGTTAATCGCGCTCAGGCTGTGGCAGTGCTCTACGGTGCAGATATTGTTGAAGTGCGGGTACCGTTGGCAATTCAACAATTAGGTTTTCTGGATATATCTCTGATTCAGCGCGGCGAACTGTCCCCAGAAATGGCGCCGGATGTCACAATAAAAGGCAATTATGCCGGTCGCGAATATCACTGGGCGGGCAAAATGGTGCGTACGGAAGCCTCCATTGATCCGAACAGTAATACTGTGCAGAGCATTATAAGAGTCGAGCAACAGTCTTCAGATTCCTCACACGGCCGTGACAAAGAAAGGGTTCCGCTACCCATTGGTCTTTATGTCCAGGCTGAGATCGCTGGCCGAACACTGGACGATATTATTGCTGTGCCACGTTCTGTTGTGCGCAACAATAATCAGGTGCTGGTTGTAGACCAGGAAAACAAGATGTACTTCCGCGAAGTGGAAATATTTCGCCTGGAAGAGGATCGTGTGTTGATCAGCGGTGGCTTGTTGCCGGGAGAAGTCATTTGTATCTCTCCGATACAGGCTGTCGTGAATGGCATGCTCGTACAACCCCAGAGAGACATGATCTAGGCGAACGCCTGAAAACCCATTGAGGTAATATTTTTTGAGAACGCCGATTACATGGTTTGTTAAAAACCCCGTTGCCACCAATCTTCTTATGATGATTTTTCTGGCAGGCGGCGTTATTTCTTACTCGAATCTTAACCAGGAAGAATTTCCCGATATTGATTTTGGCATGATCCAGGTTAGTGTCGCCTATCTGGGCGCTACGCCAGCAGAATCAGAGTCGGCGATTTGTCTGCGTCTGGAAGAGGCGCTGGAAAGTGCGGAAGATGTTGAAAGACTCACCTCCACTGCTCGCGAGGGTGGCTGTGATGCCTCGCTCGAGCTAACCAGTGGTGCTGATCTCAATCGCGTGCTTAATGATGTTAAAGGCAAGGTGGACGCTATATCCACATTTCCCACTGAAACAGAGCGGCCCATAGTTCGCGCCTTTAGCTCCATGGGCAACGTAATGACCCTTGCGTTGGCATCCGACACCAATGATCAGGTATTGAAGACCTACGCTGAACAGATTCGTAATGAGATTCTGGATCTGGATGGTATCAGTACCGTCAATATTGAATACATTCGACCCTACGAGATTTCTATTGAAATTTCCGAGCTTACCTTGCGTCAATATGGTCTGACGCTTAATGAAGTTTCCCGCGCTATTGATAGTGCGTCTCTGGATATGCCCGGAGGGACTTTGCGCACAGATTCTGGAGAGATACTACTGCGTACCAAAGGACAGGTGTATCTGGGTAACGAATATCAGGACATTGTTGTGCAATCGTTTCCTGATGGCACACAGTTAACCCTGGGTGAAATCGCGACTGTGCGTGATGCATTCCAGGAAGGCTATCTTGATGCCCGACTGGATGGTACCAATGCCGCAATCATCGACATCTTGCGTGTCGGTGATGAAGATATTGTGCGGTCAGCACAACAGGTCAGGCAATGGATGGCCAACGCTGAGGTTGGATTGCCTGCTGGCATGCGTCTGCGTGTCATTACCGATTCGGCAGTGGCCACACAGGAGCGAATTGGTACTGTCGCCCAGAATGCCTATACAGGTCTTGTTCTGGTGTTGATCATCCTCGCTCTGTTCCTGCGCTTCAAACTGGCCATTTGGGTTGCCGCTGGTATACCGATCGCAATTGCTGGCGCGCTGAGTTTATTCCCCAGTGTGGGCCTGACGATTTCTTCTCTCACTGTTATGGGCTTTATTCTCGTGTTGGGCATCATCGTTGACGATGCCATCGTAGTGGGTGAGCGAATACACGCTTATGAGAAAAAGGGCTTGGGTCCGGAACAGGCTGCTATCGAAGGCACCATGGAAGTATCGGTGCCGGTTATCTTCGGCGTGTTCACCACCATTGCGGCATTCCTGCCCATCTTGTTACTGGATGGTCAGATGGGTGCGTTCTTTAATGCGATCGGTGCGGTGGTTGTGTTTTGTTTGATCGCGAGCCTGATCGAATCACAACTTATTTTGCCCGGGCATATTGCCCACCGCAAAACCTCGGGTTACTGGCTGGAAGGTACTGCACTTGTTACGCATTGGCAGGCTTTTCAGGGCAAGATTGCTGACGGCATGGAGCACTTTGCCGAGCATGGTTATCGCAGGGCGTTGCGAAAGGTATTGAAGTATCGCTACGCGGCCTGGGCCACTGCAACAGGTGTCATCATTGTTACTTTTGCCTTGTTAATGAGCGGGCGCGTGATATTCCAGTTCATGCCTGCAGTTGAAGGCGATGTGATATATGCCTCCGTGCAGATGCCACCCGGTGTACCGGGTTATATTACTGAAGACGCAGTGCAGCAGATAGAAGCAGCCGCTATTGAAATTCGCAATGAATTGGAACGAGAGCGCGAGGAAGCGGTCGCCGCAGGTGAAATGTCTGAAGAAATCGCTCCTGCAGTGGATAGTATTTTGACAGTAGTTGGCTCGCGTGCTGCCAGGGGCGGGCCGGGTAGTCCTGGCGGCGGTGGTGGTGGCGGTGCCGGCAGCAGCGAAATCGCCGAAGTCGTCATATATCTGAATCCTTTCTACGATCGTGGGCAGCTTAGCTCGGCAGTAATTCGTGATCGGTGGCGAGATCGTGTGGGCACTATTGCAGATGCCCTGGAACTGACCTTTGTATCGGATTCGTTTTCAGCCGGTGATGCCATTAATTTTAGGCTTGAGGGGCGCGATGAGGACAATCTCAAGATTGCTTCGTCACAACTGGCAACTGAATTGAGTCGTTACCCTGGTGTATTCGATATTTCTGATTCGTTTCGCGCCGGCAAGCAGGAAGTGCAAATACAAATTCGCGAGCGCGGCAAACTACTGGGGTTGACCCTTAATGATGTGGCGACACAGGTGCGTCAGGCGTTCTATGGTTCGGAGGCGCAGCGTATTCAACGCGGCATGGATGATGTGCGCGTTATGGTGCGCTACCCGGAAGAGGAGAGGCGTTCGCTGGGAAATCTGGAAGATTTGTTGATTCGCACACCTGGAGGGGCCGAA
>Ga0181580_10003668_pt1 | contig 12518 bp, 13 predicted proteins | sample 071ome_23_FD_132413 | JGI IMG/M metagenome (GOLD analysis project Ga0181580, IMG submission 132413) | Coastal salt marsh microbial communities from the Groves Creek Marsh, Skidaway Island, Georgia - 071403BT metaG (megahit assembly) | ecosystem: Environmental > Aquatic > Marine > Intertidal...
TATTCCAATTTTTTATGGATTCACTGTAAATCAAGTGAATCATTAAATTTCTTAAGTAATGGTCCTTTTCAAGAATTAAATTATTTTTTTCATGATACTGATCAATATACAATTACCAGCAAAGGCTTTATTTGGTGCTACCCAGGTACAGATGTAATAAATAATTCTGTATATTTATTTCCTGAAAAATTCTCTATTTCTTCATATAAATTAAAAAGGCATAATTTATCTATTTGTACAGACTTTCCTAATATTTATAGAGAAAAAAAATTTAATTATTAAGCTATTTAAATACAGCGTAAATGCTAATATATTCTTTATTTTTTACAAACCTTCCAATCATTGCGCAAACCCTATGTCTACCGCTAGTTAGATAATCGTTCGTTATCTCAATAGGATTTTCTTTTAAAAACTCTTCTATCTCATTGTCATTCATTTCATCTAGACCTTCGTAATATTTCCCAGAAAAAAGTAAAGTTGAATCTTTATTTTTAATATAATCATTACTTTTTTTATATGGCAAAACATTTTTCCTGAATTCATATATTATTGGGTTGATAAAATAATTATTACCTAAATCCCAAAATTCTCGACTTAAATGAACTGGCTCTTGGATTAAATTGGTTAAATTAGAGTCGATTATTTTAGATTTTATATTATTATAATTTTTTTCAACCTTAAGAAAATTAATAATTTCGAATACTTTTACATTCTTTTTATTTTGCGTAATCAAATTCAAATGTTGACTTCGTAGTTTCCAATTAATTGAATCATCTGATTCAATTTTTAGCATTAGAAACTTTTTTAAACTTATTTTATACTTTTTTTTAGGATCAAAATTTATCAAATTTTTTATACCTAGAAATCTAAAAATATAATACTTTTTAAGAAATCTTTTTTTAAACTTTAAAATTTTATTATTTATAGTGTTTAAGAATAAATTATAGTTACTTGGACCAAGCGCAAAATTTGTCTTATAGTTGTTTAAATAGTAAATTTTAATATTTTTCCACTCATTTAAATTTTTTTGATAGCTTATTTTTATCAAAATATTGTTTTTAAAAAGATAAAAATTTGACGAAGATTCAATAAATTTGAATGAATGTTTTTTAAATAGACTAACTATTTTTTCAAAATTAGTATGTGGTTTTAAAAATAAAGTGTCATACATATTTTTTTTCTCTAAAAATTCTACAAATTTTTTCTTATCCAATGAAAAAAAATAATCAATATCAGATTCATCTAAAATGATCGAGACTTCATTTATTATCTTTGCTCTTGTTTCAAAAAAGTTTTTGAACTTATTGTGGCTCCATTTTGCTTTTACAAGAAAAATATCAAGATCATCAAAATAAGTTAATTTATTATTCATTGAAAATTATTTATATAACATTTTACTTCATGTACATTAAAATATTTCATTATTGAGATTCGATGTAATCCATCTAATAAATTACTTTTTTTACTAAAAAATAGAGTTTTATCTCGTGAAACTATAATTTCAAAATCAATATTTTGAACTTTGTAAATATTATTTAGCTCAATAAAACTTTTAACTTTTTCATCTATGTTAAATTTGTCAAATTCATCAAAATTGTTTATTAAATAATCTTTGTACAAAGTATAGAAATCTAAATCGTTATTGTTATATTTTTTTATGAAATGATAATGTGGAGTATCTTCAATTTTTGAAGATATAATTTTTTCTCCTTTTTTGATATAAACATTTATATCGTTAATGGGGACAGTAATTGATGTTGAAACTTGAACAGTTGACCATCCCATATCAATATGTCGTGTTTTTTCTATTTGATAGTTTTTTCTTTTTAATAAAAGGTTGCAAAAGAATTTATTTGTAAATAAAATTTTTTTAATTCTTATTTTCAATCTTTGAAAAAAATTTTTTATGACAATTAAAAAATATGGTTTTTTTAAAAATCTTATAAATTCAACATCAAAATATGAATTGAAAAACTTACTATTGTTTTTTAAATGAGGTTTATGAAGATTTATAAATCTTTTGTGATGTTTCTTATTTGGAAATTTGTTATATTCAATTGATCTTATTAATATTTCAAAGTTGAGATTAGCTTCTTTAATAGTTAAAGCTTTATTATATAATTTAAACTCAAAATCTTTAGTGTTTTCGAAAATTTTATCTAATATATTTTTTTTAACTTTTAAAGTGCCTAATTCAATTCTATTAAAGACGATGTCAAGTCTTAAAACTAACAATTGATCATCAAAAATATCTAAGTGAATATTTGATAAAGTTTTTTTTGTTATTTTATAGTTATATTTGACGTCTATTTTATCAAAGTAATCCATTACAGTTTTCATAAATTCGTACTTATTTTCAACTACAAAATCTAGATCTGAACCGTAGTGAATTTTTGGAAATAAGATTGGTTTTTTAATAAGGCAGTAGTTTAAATTATTTATTTGTGCTAAAAACCCTAGTAATTTTAACAATTCTGATTCAGAAATTATTTTGTTTTTTATTTTTAATTTCTCCATTCAAACTTAACTTTATTGTATTTATCTATTAAAAACAATTTTTACATTATCAACTTTAAAATTATTAAATAATCTACTTACAAAGTATTGATGTAGGATTTGTAAAGTTTATTGCTTAGAAGTTTTTCAGTTATGTCAGAATTTTGAGCCATCTTATTTATCCATATTTCGTCGTAAGAAAATATTTGTCCAAGTGATGGATTGAATGAATTACTTTGGTTGAATGACTCATAAAATGTACTTTGATTTGGTTGAGTAAAGCCACTAGACCATTCCCTAAATTTTATATATGATTTTAAACCTTCTAAACCGACTCTAAAATCATTTAATATAATCATATAATAAAAAAAGAGGTAATCTAAAAAATCTTTATTATTTAAAAGAATTTTGAGCGTTTGAAACCTTAACTCACTACCATGATTTGTTTTTGAAAATAGTGCCTGGAATTTTTCAATTTTATCTAACTTTTCTATATAAGGATTTAAAAATCTTCTTACATGTGATCGTCCTGGTCCAATATCCCATTTGTCATATTTTGTTTCATAATTAATTAATAATTTTGAATCTTTATAGCTTACATAAAAACATTCATCACCAATGTAAAATGGTTTTGAAATTTCAAAAAATGGAATCCAAATTTTTTCACTAAATATACTCTTTGTAGTTAATTTATAATCAAGATTAATTATCTTCTTTATATTTTTTTGTGAAATGAATAGATCTGTTCTAGATTTAAATATTTTTAAAGTATTATCATCAATAGCATTAATTGCATTCTCGAATGATTTTACTTGATAAAAATAAGGAATGTCAAAATCGGGAGACTTTTCACTCACAATTTTTATTTTTTGCCGTTCTAAGAAGGAAAATAATCTTTTATTTCTATCAATTTCTTCGCTCCACGTTGATAAAATTATTTCATTAATAAATGAACATTTTTTAAGATTGAAAATAGTCCTTAATAAATTATTTTTGTTTTTTATTTGTCCCGTAAGGACAAAATTTATATTTTGATTATTCATAAATATAATGGATATATCATTTAATTGAATTTCTAAAAGTCATAGATTTTATTTTTCCGACAAGTCTGTAAAAGTAGTTACTGTAAATAAGAGAAATGAGCCTTATCGGATTCCAAAAATAAATATGAAGCAAGATTAAATTATTTTTATACCAAACTTTTTTAAACTTTTGTCCTCCAGCAAAATGACGATTGACAACGTTGTAATACTTTACTTTGTTTATATTATAAGTGCCTTCAGTCTCTCCTTTGAGTTCTGTCACATTGAAGTTTGAAGGAAGGAGTTGAACATTATCATACAGTTGTTGCATTGTGAAGAAAGTATCTTCATTGAATTCGGAGTGCCAGCCAAAATTATTTATATTCCAAAAAGATACATCTGAATGTCTTTTAATCCCAGCTAAAGAATACCAAGAAGCTTGATCAGCAAATTGTTTCCAAAATTGTGAGGTGGACTCTGATTTATAAATTATATTGGAACTTTTTATATTTTTATTATATCTCTCTTCACTTATCAATTCTTTTATTAAACTTTTTGAGAATTCATTATTTCTTATTATATGAAAACCCATATTATGAGTATTAGCAGTGTCGATACAATAACCAAAAGACTTTTTTTCCTCGATATTAAATTCAATATTATTGTTAAAGATTGCTATATCTGCATCAAGTGAAATTATTATATCGTTTTCATTTAAATCTTTTTGTAATTCAGCAATTTTAAAACTTTTTACCCAGATATAGTTATCTCTTATCGGATGTATATCTTCAGTAAAATCTAGGTATTCAATACTATGTTTTAAGCAATATCTCAAATTGTTAGGTCTTATGTAATTGTCATAATATTCTTGCCTGTAATCGTCGTATGAAGCTACACAGACCATGTATTTTTTCATAATTTAATTTTAATTCAACTTCAATTTTGTTTTAGCGATCTATTTGTAGTAATTCGAAATTTTCTTCTTTTTCCAATAACTTAACTCTATTAGAAAATTTAAAATTAGGACAGTTATTAAAATTTAGGTCACACAAAATTATAGAACTTTTTTTTAAATCATTAAAATTTTCGTTATTAATTTTATAAGAAATTACATCATATTGCATCATTAAAATTCTGGGTTTGTGAAATGCTATTGGATACTCTGAATACTTATCATAAATTATTTCACTAATTTTTTGAAAGCTTTGACTGTTTATACTGTTACTTCTGTCTACATCTTTTAATGAGGGGAAAAGAATAAATAAATTAAAAATAATAAATATACTCAGGCTTAAATTTGTATAATAATTTATTTTGTTTTTAGAAAGAAAATATAAAGAAACAAAGATGATTGGCGTCAATATTCTTTTTATATCAAGTGGATATAAAAAATAATCAACTATGAATGTTGATAAAGCAAAAAATAAAATTGTAAAATAATCTAATTTTTTAAATGAAAAAATAATTAAAAATATAAAAATAGCAAAACCTAAATATGTTGAAAATTTGTATGTATTGAAAAATATCAATTCAGCAGTTTTAATTAAAAAATCAACAGTGGAATTATAAAATGTTGTGAATTGAAATAAATTATAGCTTTGTTCATAAATAGGAGTAACATCATAATTTCCAAAAATAGAGATTCCAAAAATTATTCTAAAAAGAGACATTAGTGTTGCAATACTTAAAATAAATTTGAAAATAAATGACAATATCTCTTTAAATTTAGAATACAAAATAAAGTAAACAAAGAAAAAAATTGAATTAGTTCTGATTAAACATGCTATCACAAAAAAGAATATCGCTTTATTTTCTTTTTTATCATCAAAATAATAAAAGCTTAAAATTATAAAAAGACTTGATAAAATCGAAGGTTGTAAATTAGAGTAAAATAATAAATTATTTGGCAATATACAAGCAAGCAAGGGTATGAAAAAATTTGTATTATTGTTTTTTCTTAGAATTTTCAATAAAAATAAAGCTATTAGTAAAACTGCAATCGGATTTACTAGCTTTATGAGTAATAATTTCCATTTATGAGTAAATGATGTTAGTGCAAGAATTGTTGGAAAGCCCCATGGGTAATGTGAAGGTGTGTAGGGATTACTGTTTGGTGATAAGTTTAAAGAAATCTCCATTTTTTTTAATAAAATATCTATTGAATTTTCTGACAATGCTTTGGCTTGCATAATGTAAAGGGAATAATCACCACTCCAGTCAATATAGCTATAAAAATAGTGAGAAATGAAAATAGTGTACCCAACTAAGAATATTGAAAGAACATAATTGTTATTACTATTTAAAAATTTAAATTTATTCAATATCATGTAGAAATTAGATTATCATTCATAATTTACAGATTTCTTATCGAGAACTATATTTAAAAAAAATAAATTAATATTCTTAATCATAATTCTACTGTAATAGTTAAAAAATTTCTTTATTCTTATTTATTATGACCTTGAATGTTTAAAAGGTTGGATAGTTAAATAAAAATGTGCGATATTATAAGAAATTTTTAAATAGTAAAAATATTATTACATTTCAATTTATAGGATTTTAACAAATTACATTTTTTGTATTTGTTATTATTAAAAGGTGGAAACAAAAATTAATACCCTACTTATTTTGGCTGGAGGGTTGGGTACAAGATTTTCTGAAAAAACTAAACGTATACCAAAACCTTTAATAAAAGCCAATAACAAACCTTTGGTTCAATATATTATTGATCATTATGTAGATTACGGATATAAAAAAATAATTTTGCTTACTGGATATAAGTCAAATAAATTTGAAAATTATTTCAAAAAAATAAGCTCTAATCATACAAAAAATATATATAAGTTAAATAATGACGTTGAAATACATATATTAAATACTGGTATCGATTCATTGACTGGGCTAAGACTTTTAAAAGGAATCAAATATATAAGTGAAGATTTTTTTTCTTTTACATATGGTGATGGGGTTTCTAATGTAAATCTGAATGAATTAGAAAAATTTCATTTTCAAAACAATTCTTTTTTAACTGTTACTGCAGTTAGGCCACCTGCGAGATTTGGTGATTTAGAGTTCGAGGGAAATAGAGTTATAAAATTTAATGAAAAAAATAGTTTAAATACTGGATGGATAAATGGTGGTTTTTTTATAAGTAGCAAAAAAATCTTAAACTATTTGAATAATAAAAACGAATCCTTTGAGAACGAGCCAATAAGTAGAATACTGGAAAGAGAAAATGTTTTTGCATACAAGCACTCCGGTTACTGGAGGCCTGTAGATACTCTCAGAGAACTTGAGCTTTTTGAAAAAGAGATAACCTAGATGAGCAATTCTAATTTGGAGGAATTTTATAAAAATAAAAGAGTTCTTATTACTGGCCATACTGGATTTAAAGGAATTTGGATGTCTTTGGTTTTGCATAGACTAGGGGCAAAGATTTACGGAATATCATTAAATAGTGGGGATGGAATTTATAATCAAACAAACTGTAAAAATATTTTTGAAGAAGAATTGTTTTGTGATATTTCTTTAGATGTGTTTGATAATTTCATAAGTAAAATTCAGCCAGAAATTGTTTTCCATTTAGCTGCCCAAAGCTTAGTCATAGAGAGCTATAATAAACCACTTGAAACATTATTGACCAATTCTATTGGAACTTTTAAAATTTTAGATTCATCGAATAAAAATATATTCATTAAGGCTGTAATCTGTGCAACCACAGATAAGGTATATAAAAACAGTGCTTCCAAAAATAGTGAGGATGGAGAGTTGGGAGGCATAGATTTTTATAGCACAAGTAAGGTGAACGCTGAAAATATAATATTTACATTTATAAAAACCCTTTCACGTGAAAATTTAAAAATTTCTGTCGTTAGATCAGGAAATATTGTAGGTGGTGGTGAAAGAGGTAAGTATAGACTTTTTACAGATCTAATTAATTCAGCATTAAATAATAAAAAAATTAAATTACGGTATCCAAGTGCTATTAGACCCTGGCAGTATATTCTTGATTCAGTCATTGGATATTTATTAGTGGGAAAATATTCAATTGAAAATAACAAATCTGAAATATTTAATCTAAATTCAGAAAAGCTAGCCAATTATGAAGTAATTGATATTGTGAATGCTTTCTATAAAAAATGGGGAGATGAATTAGAAGTCGAAATTATCCAAAAAAATTCTTTAATCTCTGAAAATAAAGAATTAAGAATTGACTCTAAAAAAGCCTATGAAAAACTAAACTGGGTGCCTCAAATGAAAATTGATGAATTAATAGATGTCGTTGTTAAATGGGAAAAAAGTTTTAGAGAAACAAAAACATTAGATTATTCAATATCAGAAATAGATGTTTATCTTGACAAACTCAATCTCTAAATCGATCAAGATAATTTAGTAAATCCCATTGATAAATTATTTTTGGTAAAAATTCTATGTTTGATACCTTATCTAAATTCTCAACTTTTGCTTGTATTTGAGACTTATCTTCTAAATAATAAAAAATGTTGTGAAGTTTATAAAGTTTTTTACTAATTAATAAATACTTTCCATTTTCAACTGGAAATAAATTATTTATTATATTTTTTGCTACATCATTTACATGCATTAGATTAATAAATATTGACTTATCTAAAACAGGATTATTTTTATTGTTTTTGTAATTGTTAATAATCTGATCAAGAATTTTATTTCTCGTATCATTTGGACCATAAGTATTTGAAAGAAAAATCTCCAAAAAAGCAATATTGTTACTTTTGGTGTATTTTGATAAAATAGTTGAAAAATTTTTCTTAGTTTTAACATAAGAAGAATTTAAAATTTTTTTATTATTTGATAATGTAAATACAGTGTTTGTATACAAAATTTTTTTTGTTTTTGTTTTTGGCAAAATTTTCAAAATCTCACTTCCAAATTTAATATTTGCTTCAAAGATTTCTTTTTTATTTTTTTCATCTAAAGAATAAAAGGAAGCCAAATGAATGAAAAATATTTCTTCATAATCTTTAAATATATTTTCATATGAACTTATATTAGAATTTTGAAATTTTTTATTTTTATAAATTGAGCTATTTCGATTTATTTCAAGCAAATCTTCATTATAAAGAAGAACTTTTAAGCTCCTACCTAAAAAACTAGAAATCCCTGAAATAATTATTAATCTTTTATTGTTTATTTCAGTGGATAACATAATAAAATAATAGTATCTAACAACTCAAAATTATGAAAACTTTAACAATCAACTACTTATCACATGAAAGGCCTAATTTTAATATTTATTGGGAAATTACATCCAATTTCATAAATAAGATTAAAAATAAAGAATCTATTAAATTAAATATACTTTGTTCTAATGACTTTGATTATGAATCTTATATTTCAAAAGACATAGAGGTAAGTAAATTTATTTGTAATAATTACATGGAGAAAATCAGTATCGCGAGTAAATCAGATACTGAATTTGCTATGAAGTTAGATGAAGATGTATTTTTTTCAAACTTTTTATTTGATAAATTTATTGAGATATCTAAAAATCCCAAAAATGATGGGGTTTACTGGCCATTAATATCTTTAAACACCCGATTTGCTGATATATTTATTAAAAATTTTGGATTTGACCAAAAAAAGATAATTGAAATTGAGAATGAGTTTTTAAAAATAAAATTTAAAAAAAACTTATGGAATCAAAAAAGAAAATATTACAGGCTAAATCTACACACTATTTATTCAAAAAAATGGAATAATCTGGAATTTTATAAATCAGTTAAAAAACTAACAACTCAATTCAAAGGCATACATCCTCTTAGGCTTTCTTTCTCTACTCAAAAATTAATAAATGATTATATTGAAAAAAATCTAGATTTACTATTTGAAAATAAAAAATTTGATCTTGTTCCCTTTGAAAATATTTATGTAACGAGTTCATGTTATGTTATGAAAACAGAATATTTTAAAGAATACTTAAAGTTAAAAGCTTATGACTCATTTGATGAAGTTCAATTAAATAATTTTATCAATAATAAAAAAATTAATTCTTTTTATATTCAGAATGGTTTTGCTATCCATACGCTATTTGCAACAGCAAAGGGAAATAAATATGGATTTGGAATTGAAAAGCAATTAGCAGAATCTTATGAAACAAATTTTGTAAGAAGAATTAACAAATTTATAAATCAAAAAAATTAATATAATCCTTTAAGTTTTGATCTTTAACAGATATTATTGGGTTTTCTATATTCCAGTCAAACCCAAAACTTAATGGATTGATTCCACATTCATGCTGATGTGAATAGTCGTTTGATTGCAAATAAATTACAGATGCTTCATTACTATAAACTGCATAGCCATGCGCAAAACCATTAGGTATCAGTAATGAGTAATTATTTTCTTCAGATAATTCAAAACTTTCAAACTCTCCAAAGGTTTCTGAATCTTTTCGTAGATCAATAAATACGTCTATAATTTTACCTTTTAAACAAGTAATTAATTTTGACATTTCAAATGGATGTTTCTGAAAATGCATTCCCCTTATAACATTAATTTTTGAATTTACAAAAATCACCTCTTTAATTGGGTTAATTAAATTTTTTAAATTTTTACCATAAAAAGGCTTTTGAAGAGTTCCTCTTTCATCATTAAATACAATTCCTTCAACAATTTTTACATCTGGAAAAGCATCTGAAAAATTTTTAACTTTCATTTCTTTAATTTAGCAACGTTAACAATATTTAAATCATCTAATTTAAAAGAAAAAACTGTTTTATATCCACTTACTTTTAACAATTTTTTTAAAGTTGATTTAATAAAAGTATGATGGTGCACTACCCTTGTAGAAAAATTGTTAGCAGCAAGCTGTTTAAAATTTTTCATTCCACCAAGTGACCAATCATGTAAGTCTAACTGTTCACTTATGTGAGTAACGTCATCTTCTTGAATATTATTGTTAAAATCTTCCAAAATATGACTAATTTTTGTTAGTTTCCTTTTTCTGTCAAAAGAGAATCTGTAATCTGGGACAATAGAAATTAAGTATCCATGTTTGTTAAGTATATTTTTCCAAATAATAAGAGTATTTATAGGATTAGCAATATGCTCGATAATATGAGATGTAAAAATAAAATCATATTTTTTATTTATTCTTTCTAAATCTGTAATTTTAGTTACATCTGCATTAAATTGCTTTCCTATTTTATTTCCATACTTATATTCTTTTTCCAAATTTCCTTGAAAATAGTTCTCTTCAGATAAATTTGCTCCATCTAAAACTAAAAAATTATACAACTGGAATTCATAATGTGGTTTTTCTACTAAATTTGTCGGTCCACCAAATTCTATTCCTTCTTTATTCTGAAAAAGTAGTTTAAATATTTTCAAATAAAATTTTTTTTTAATATATTTATATTTTTTTATAATTTTTTTAAGAAATAACATATGTATTTTTATAAATTTTATCAACATCTAAATACTTTTTTGCCACACCTAAAGATTCAATAAAAAGCAAATTATCAAAAGGTTCTAAATCAATAAATACATTTTGTTTACCAATATGGTTGTATGGTGAAAGTATATTTTCTTTTTTAATTTTTCTTTTAGGTAAGTTATTGTAAAGATTTCTAAAATAATCAAACTCTTCGTATATAAAATAATTATCTTTTGGTGAAAAGTATTTATTTTCCAAAATTTGAGTGATGTGATTTTTTTCAAAAGCATCAAAACCAAGATCTAATTTATTTCCAATCTGAATACCAACATAACCTGTTCTTGAAAGCTGAAAGCCAATTTTCATCTCTCCATCATGATCACTGTTAAATTCCCAATTAACTTTTTCTAAAGTTTCTTTTTTTGCAAACCAAAAAGGTGCTCTAATGTGACTTTCGTGTGGATAATTTTTACCTCCATTAAATATTTGAGAGCCTCCAAATCCAATAGCATCATTTTTGTATAAATTGTTTACAATACACTTAAGCCATTTGTTTCTTTTTATTATCACATCATCAGATACAAATATAAATAAATCATACTTATCTTTATATTTTTTATAAAAATACCTATAAGCTCCAAAAGCTTGGTGCGGTATATCTTTTCCACCTATGATTTTATTTTCATAAATTATTTTTCCCAGTTTATTACAAGGTTCAAAGTTTTCAAGACCAAGAAAATCTCTATGAATTAATATAATATCATGATTGTAACCGGCATCTAGTTTAGAATAATTTACCCAAAATAATTTCTGCTGGAATCTACCAGTTGGTAAGATAATACAAGTTTTTATCATTTTAAGAATTATTCTAATCAGTGTTTAAATGAGTTATGTAAAATAATTTAAAATTTAAAAAGTGGCCAGAGGCAGAATCGAACTGCCGACCCCTTGTTTTTCAGATATGGGCTACCCATTTGACCTGAGCTAATTATAACTAATTCTATTTGAATATACGCTCTCTATACAGAGGCTTTATATCGCAGTGAGCGTGCAATAAAACAGACTTCAAAAGTGAGCGTGTCACTATTTAGTCACTGTTTTTATATGCATTAAATAAGTTTAAAAGTTAGTAGGTAATTAGTAGGTATTTGTATTTTGTTAGTATTGGTCTTCAGTAAGCCAAACCCAAAATTTTGCTAATATCGCAATGACTATAAGTAAACCACCAATTAGTAAAACCCACTGCCCAATTAATTGCAAACCATCAGAAATTCCAAAAAAGTTAAGAAAACCAACTATGCAAGCAAGAAATATTATTAAAAGAAATTTTCCAAGTCTTGTCATATGTATATTTACTTTTTAAACAATTCTATTTTACGCAGTCTCTACTAGCAGAATACCCATCATCATATGGAGAACCTTTTTTATTGTTTATAGAAGCTCCCCAACTTGAGTATTCCTCCCCAAATGCTCCAACTCCCTCTATGTAGTTGCTACTTGGGTATTGGTCTACAAACCAAGAAAGAATTTTTCCATCAATCCCCAAACCACCACTGTTATAAGCTTCAGCTGATACAAAAGACCAA
>Ga0181580_10003671_pt1 | contig 12511 bp, 10 predicted proteins | sample 071ome_23_FD_132413 | JGI IMG/M metagenome (GOLD analysis project Ga0181580, IMG submission 132413) | Coastal salt marsh microbial communities from the Groves Creek Marsh, Skidaway Island, Georgia - 071403BT metaG (megahit assembly) | ecosystem: Environmental > Aquatic > Marine > Intertidal...
ATAAAAATTACAATAAAAGAAAAATTTCCAGCTCTTGATTTTGTCAATATTATACCAACACTGATAAATAATAAGGACAATCTATAAATTAATAAATTACTAGTGATAAATTGAAAAAACTTTGAGTTATATTTTTGACCAAATACAAAATACTTTTTATAAAAACCTAAGAAATAAAAATTTACGATAAATATTATTAATAAGAAAAAAGAAAAGTTATTTCTATTGATAAAGAAGCCCGTTAAAGATGATAAATAGTATTTTTTTTCATAAAAAATAAAATTTTTCTCAACTAAATCAAAAAGCTCAATAAATAGACCAAATAATACATGAATTAAACCAACAATAATTAAAATTTGAAATATAATACTTAAACTTCTTTTAGATTGGACTATTTTAGGCACTAATAAAAAAACCAAAAAATAAACAAAGAAAAAAATTAAATTTTGTATTCCAATGTAAGGATTTAAGGCAATTGGTTTGTAAGTGACTCCTGTAACAGAATTATAAAGATATAAATGCTGTGGTGAAAAATTTTTAAAAAAAAAATTAAAATTAGGTAATAACTGAAATATCAAATAAAACAGGAAAAAAAAATAGACTGTAAATATAGACTTTTGATATTTTAGTATTTTAAAATCTATTTTTTCAAAATTTATTAAAAAATAAATTAGAAGACAACAATTACAAAAAATAAAACTAAAAGAATTATTCCCGCCATAAAAGAAAGAAGGAAGTATTATTAAGATAGTAAGAAAAGAAAAACTTAGATTGGAACGAAAATTACTCAACACTAATTTGGACTTGCTAAAGTTTCATCAACACTAATAAATAATTCTTTTTCGATTTCAATAGATGGATTTTCTAATTTTATTTTTTCAACTTCTTGAGTAATTATATTATTAATTTTTGATATATTATTTTTAGACTCTTCAATTAATATTTCTCTTTCTTTACTTTGGTTATCTATTGAAATTTCATCAGAATTTGAATTTTCATCATTTTGTAAGTTGGTATTTAAATTTGTTTGATTATTTTCAATTTTTTTTTCAATATTTCTATTTACTGCTTGAGTTACGATTTCTGTATTACCTGTCTCTATTGCCTTTGAGATTAAAATCGCTTTAAATGTGTCGTTATTACTGTCAATTGACTCACTTAATTTTTCAGTAATAACATCAATATTTTCGTTAAAAATTTCTGTAGTTGCATTTGAAATTATATCTTCGCCTAAAGTTTCTGATTCCTCTAAAATACTGCTTGTCAGATCAGGATCAGCGTTAAGCATAATTTTTTTTAAATTTTCACCTGCATCAGCTGACTCTGAAATTTGTTCAACAATTACGGTAGAAATTGTATTGGTTAAGTTTTCATCAATGTCTGATAACTCTTTAAATTTACTTGGGTTTAAGCTTCCAGTTTCTGAAACAACTTTAACCATTAATTCTTTTTTTGTTTCTGCAATTTCTGTAATTAATTTTGCTGATAATTTATTGTCTGTCTTAGCTATAATTTTTGATAGTGCCATATCGTTCTCATCAGCCTCTTTTACGACAGTTTTTAATATTTTTTCAGTAAGAGTAGGATTATTAGATGATATCTGATTAAATAAATTTTCATTTTGATCAATTACCGTATCCAAAACTTGAGAAGTAACTTTTGGGTTTTTTTCTATTACTTTTTCTAATATTTTTGAACCACCTTCATCATTTGAATTTTTTAAAATTTCTCCTAAGACTGAAGTATCAGACTTGGACGCTGTAATAATTTGATCTATCTTTTTTTCTTTTTTTTGAACAATTTCTTTTTTAAATTTATCTCCCTCTTGTGGTGTTATTTTTCCATCAGCAATTTTTTTGTTAATAATTTCTTGAATTCTATTCTCATCGTTATTAGCCGATTTGGCAATTACACTCTTCATGATATTTTGATTGTTTATAATTTCTTCAGATGCTTCAATGGACTGAGTACCTTCATTTGTTATATTTACACCTGAATTTATTTCTACATTTATAGTTTCACCATTTTCATTTTGTAAAATTAATTCACCACTTTCTCCAAAAGAGTCAGTCATCAAAAAAATTTCCGAATTATCTGAATCTAATTTTGCTGAAATAGCCGTTCCGTTTAAATAAAGAATTCCAACTGGTGTTATAATACTAGTTGAGTTTTTTTTTATTTTTGGAATTTCACCAGTTTCGACTATTAAGTTGCCCTTAATAATTTCAATTTTATAGTGAGGATTTACAGATAAAATATCCTCATATTCATGAAATACTAATTCAGAGTCACCTCTTATAAAAATAGTTGAACCATCATCAAGAAGTATAGATATTTCAGCATCAGATAATAAATAAATTTTATTTTTGATATTAATGCTATCTAATTCTTCCAAAGGTATTTTTTCATCAGAGATTTCTATGAGTGCGCTTCCTTGAATACTATCAACATATCCTATGGCATTTAATTTCATAAAAAAAAATATTTGAATAAGTAATGTTGATATGAATAAAAAAAATTTCATAATTAAGAATATAATTAAATGATGCTTTTTAAATTAATACTAAAAACTTTAATTATGATTGCACTATTTTTTTTATTATTCATTTTTCTTATTTATTTTATGCCAGGTAAACAAAGATTATTACTATCGCCTTTTGATCCTAACTTTTGCTTAAATGAGATAAACTTATTTGAAAATGATTTAAATTATGATTACAACTCATGCATGAATAGTTTATTTTTTTTAACAAAATATAATGATAAATATAGATCAAAGACAATGATTAATTTTTTTTATCATTATGATAAATTAAATGATGAAACTAAAAATAATTTTTTAAAAAATTATGGAATCCAAAAGTAGTCTTAATGAAAAATTTAATTTAATAGCAAATGGATTCTCTACTGATCCATTTTTTTATTGGATAACTTTTTTAAAGTATAAAAAACAATTAATCATCATACCTATTTTAATTTCATTAATCGCTCTTTTTATCTCTAAAAATATACAACCTACATTTCGAAGTACTGCATCTTTAATCATAGATAATCAAGAGAATAACATAATTAATATTGAACAAGTCTATTCCGAAAATCAAAATAGTTTAAATAATTATTCTTTTATTAATACCCAAAAACAAATTATTCTAAGTAACGAAATTACAGACAGAATTTTTAGTAATGAAAATTTTAAAAAAAATTTTCAAAAAAAATATAATTCGTATGAACCAACTTTCTTAAAATCTATTTATAGTTTTTTTAAAACTGAAGAAAAAACAATAAATGAAAATTTTTATAAAAATTATACTAGGGATAATCTAAATGTAGTTACAAATAAAGACAACAATGTGTTGAGCCTTTACTTCGACTCTAAGAGTAAAGATCTTTCACGAATTGTTCTTGAAGAAATAATTCAAGCATACTTAGAATATGACATTGACCAGAAAATATCGGTTACTACATATGCAAATACAAAAATTAGTGAGAGACTAGATGAGCTAAAATTAAATCTTTCTGAGTCAGAAAAAAATTTACAAAATTATAAAAAAGAAAATAAGTTAATAGATCTTGGTGATATAAAAAATTTAAAAAATGAAGAGATTAAATCTATTTCAAATAGAATTTTGAAAGCTGAAAAAGAACTACAATCGCTTCAGAATGACTTACAACAAGTTAGTTTGGCAGGTGAAGATGTCGAGGAATTAGTATCGTTAAAAATTATAAAAGAGGAAAAAGAAGTTGATAAAATTTTATCTGATCTCAAAGCAAATGATAATACGATAGACTCTCTAAAATTAGTCTATACAGAAAACCATCCCAAACTTCAGAAAGCATTTAAAACTAAGGCTAATTTAGACTCTAAACTTGATAGGATAATTAACAATAATATTGCTTCCTTAGCCTACGAAATGGCTAATCTAGAAAATTTTATTGCTTTGAGTGAAATTGAACTAGGTAAAGCTAGAGAAGAACTTCAGGACTTAGAAATTAAGGACCTAGATATGCAGAAATATTCTAGAGAAGTAGATTTAAATAAAAGAATTTATGAATCTTTTTTAGAAAGATTAAAAGAAACATCTGAGGCACGCGAATTACAAACGCCAAATGCAAAAATATTAGATAAACCTTTAACTATCGAAAAACCCATATCTCCAAAAACTGATTTAATTACATTTCTTACTTTTGCTTGCACTCTATTTATTTTATATGGACTCGTATGCTATTATGAAACTTTTAGAAATGTTGTTTCTGATCCTACTGATCTTGAAAGCAATAATTTTAACTTTTTAAACGTCATACCTAAAACTTTACCAAAAAAGGGGTATCATTTACCTTTTAATTTTCTTGAAAAAAATTCTGATCCATTTTCAGAGTCCATTCTTTCAATGCAAACACTTTTATTATCTAAATATAATGCTTCTAAAGTATTTATGTTTACATCACCAGTATCTGGAGAAGGAAAAACAACTTTGTCTTTAAATTTTGCATTATCGCTATCTATAAGAAAAAAAGTTCTTTTTTTAGAAACTGATTTGAGAAGGCCCAGTTTAATTAAGTCTTTAAATTTAGATCATCGACCTGGTCTTATTGAATTATTAAATGGCGATGTAAATTATAGCGAAATTCTTTTAAATATTTACTCCTCAAGGTTAGATGTCATACCAGCAGGCAACCCAAATAAATTTAATAAAACCATTGATCAATCAAAAATAGGTAATTTTATAAAACTTTTAAAAACACAATATGACTATATTGTTTTAGACACTGCTCCTGTATTACCTGTTGCTGATACTTTAGCTATTTCAAATATCGCTGATACTACAATATTTGTAGTTAGATCAGAATACACCAAAACCGCAGGTTTAATTAATGCTAGAAAAAAAATTGAACAAGTTAGTGATTGTAATGTGGTTACTGTAATGAACTTTTTTGATTATCAAAAAGCTAATTATTATAATTACTCTAATTATGGATATAACTACAAAAATTATTATAACTATTCTAATTCATAATAGATGATAGAAAAAATCCTCCAAAAGAATGAGGAAGTAATAAATTATTTTTATTTTTTTACAAAAAATTTAATGATTATGATCGCTAGTTTCTTGGCATTTAAGATCAAAATTAGTGATATTTTTTTTTTAGAATACTTACAATTAGTTTTAATTCTAATAATTGTAATAGTGCTTTTAGAAATATCTCTTTATAAAAAGAATAGATTTTATAATAAAAGTTTAATTTTTTTTTTAAAAAATGATTTAATTCAATTATTTTTATCAATATTAGTAATTATTTTTATCGCTGCTATTTTTAAAGTTACTGATTTTTATTCTCGAATTTGGTTATTTCTTTTTATCATTTTTTCTTCAACCTTTCTTTTTTTAAATAAACTATTTTTTAATTTTTTTTATAAAAAAATAATTACTTCTAATATTTTAACTAAAAATATTTTAATTATTGGTAATTTTGAAGATTGTAAAAATTTAATAAAATTATTCAATAAGGATAACCGTTTTCACTTTCGCGCTTGTATTTTTATGGATAATAAAAAAGATGCTAAATATTTCCCTATCCAAAAAATAAGCCTTGACTCTACTTTAGGACAAAAATTAATTTTTTATGAAATAGCTCAGATCTGGATATTGCACTCTGAGAATTTTAATAAAATAAATATAATGGATAAACTAAATACAATCCCAATTGATATTAGAAATATTTACAAAAGTGACATGCATAAAGAGCACTATATTGAAAATATCCATGGGTATAATATATATGAAACTTCCTTATCACCATTTTATGGTTTCAATTATTTAATTAAAATAATTATTGATTATTTATTTGGGTTACTTTTTTTAACCATAAGCATACCTATAATACTATTTTTTGGCCTTTTGATATTTATTGAAGATGGTAAGCCAATTTTTTTTAGACAAAAAAGACACGGTTGGGATGGACGGGTAATTAATATATTAAAATTAAGATCCTTAAAAATTTCAAATTCTGAAAATCAAGTTAAAAAAGAAGACAAAAGAGTTTTAAAGGTAGGAAAGTTTATAAGGAGATTTAGCATTGATGAACTACCTCAATTTATTAATGTTTTAAAGGGCGATATGTCTATTGTAGGACCAAGGCCTCATTCAACTATACATAATGATCAATTTTCTCAAAAAATAAAAGGATTTATGCAGCGTCATAGATGTAAACCTGGCTTAACTGGATTAGCCCAAATGAAAGGATACAGAGGGAATATTGAAAATAAACATCAATTACAACAAAGATATGAATATGACATGCTATACATAAAAAAGTGGAGCCCAATTTTAGATTTAAAAATTATACTTCAAACTATGTTCAAATTTTTATTTCAAAAAGCACATTAATAAATTTAATGCCTGCTTATATAAAGATAAAATATAAAAAAATTTAAAAATTTATATAAGAAGTAACTAATAAAGTAAGAAATTATCAAATTAAATTCTAAAAAAAATAATATAAAGAAAATAAAAAAGAATATAAATTGAATGATTAATATCAAGTTAATTCCATAAATTTTAATATTATTTTTAAGAAAAGACCCAAATAAAGTACTAAAAAAATAAGTAAGTAAAATTAAAATAAATTCATATCCAGAAATAGATTCATTAATCTCAAAAAATTTAACAATAAAGTCTTGAAATTTAATAACAAATATTAATGTAATAATTGTAATTAAAAAATTTAAAAGAAAGAGTTTGTTAAAATATTTTTTTCTATCTTTTGTTTTTTTATCCAAGTTAAAATATTTTGAATTGTATATATTTGAAAAAATATGAGAGGTATTTTCAAATGTAGAGAAAATTTTATATAAGATTAATATTGCTAAATAAAAATTATTAATTTCATAATAATAATTTACTAAAATAATTGGAACTAAAAATATTAAAGTGTTTATAATAAAAACAGAACCGACTTTTACAGAATTAACATAATGAACAAATAAATTACTTATTGATAATAACTTAAGTTTGAAGTCATTTTTTTTATTATAAAAAATAATTATAGTTGATAAGCTATATGCTAATATAAAATTTATTTTTAAATTATTTGTAAAATTAAAGTAGAAAAATATAAGCAAAAATACTGGCGGTAAAATTTGCTGAATATAAGCATTCAAAGGATTTCCTTTCAAAATCTCATATTCAAAGTTTAAAAAAATAAACAAAGCTAATAATGAAGAAAAAAGAATTGAAATATCAAATTTATGTGGAAAAAATGCGAATATAATAGTACTTAAAATTAAGAAATTAAAAACAACTGAAGCCAAAAATTGATTTAATTTTGTATAATCAACGATAACTTCTCCTTCAATATCAAAATTAACATTGTTAACTATGTAATTTATTTGTCCTAAGTTTATGATTAACGCATAAAGAGGAATTAAAGAAATACCAGTAATAATATAATTTTCATCATGAAATGAATATTTATAAACTATTAATTTAATAAGAATTAAATTAATACAAAGATGAAAAAATTTTATAATTCCTGAACTAAAAAAATTTTTCATCTAATTTTTTTGAAATAAATATAAATAATTAATAAAATAAATTACTAAAAAAAATGTTTTGATCGAAAAAGAAATTTGCCCAAATAGAGAAAAAAATAAAAAATAAAAGAGTATTTGATTTGATGCTATATGTATTTTTATATCTTTTGTGATATGCTTCCTATCAATATCGAATAACAAATATAACAAAATAAAGAATCCAAAAATTCCAAAATTGGAAAATATTGTTATAAAACCACTATCTGTTGAAGACTGTAAAAATGAATCTAAATTTAAAAGCTGCAAAATATTAACATCAATTATTTTTGAAAATGATAAACGATATATTAATTCATTATTAATAAGAAATTGGTCATTAAAATATGCAATCAATATAAATATTATAAAAATATAAATATTGAAAAATTTAAAAGTAAAAATTTTATCTGGCAAAAGTAAAATTAAATAAAGTATTAGAGCAGATCGTGTATCTGAAATTACAATTAAAAATAAAATTAAAAAATTAAAAACTATTTTATAAATAAATTTCGTATTTTGTTTATAAAAGTATCTGAAAATTATTAGTACTAAAATAGAATAATATGCCAAGCTTAATGGCTCTAGAAATATAGATGATATTCGATAATTAATTGAATTCATTAAAATATTACCTTGGATTCTATCAACTCCTAAGTAATAGTTAATTTGTGCATCGGTGTTATACCATGATCTAGTATTAATATAATATTGATTGGCATCAACTATAGAGTAATAAAAACTTCCAAAAAACATTTCTATTACAGCAAATAAAAAAATTATGATTGTATTTATAAATAAGAATTTATCTAATTTATTAATAATAAAATTTGAATTAAATAATGTTAAATATATTACAAATATGAAGACAAATAATTGAACGGATATATCTTTCTGGAAATAAGAAAATACAAATAAGATTATTATTATTAACGTTATAAAAAAATATTTTTTTAGTAAATGAAAAGATAATTTGTTTTTAGCAATTACCAAAATGAAAAATATAAAAATTATTGCATAATATAAATTTTCATTAATTGTAAAGAAATTTTTATTTATAATCGATAGAACAAAGTTATGGTATATGGCAAATATAAGCACTAATTTCTAGTATTAATTGGATTTAAAAAAATAAAAACTTGGCTAGCTATCGAATCCCACGAATATTTTTTTAAAATATTTTTTCTTTGAAAATTTGCAGTATCATGAAAAATATTCATATCTGATGAGTATTTATCAATAACTTTCAATAAATTTTTTGCATTGCCCTCTTCAAAAGTGCATTCTCCCGTTAAATTTGGTATAAATCCAGATGAGCTACCAATAATTAGAGCCCCGGTCGTTGAAGCTTCAATTAAAACTCTTCCGAATTGTTCTTGCCAGTTTTTAGTCGATAAACTTGGGCAAATAAAAATATCACAACTATGATAAAAATTTTCTATGTCTTTTTGATTTCTAAGAAAACCATAATAGTGGAAATTTTTGTTTAATTTTTTAAAATATTCTTTATCAAGAATTTCACCACATACAATTAATTTAAATTTATTTGAAGTATATTTTAAGGCTTCTATGATTACGTGAAGACCTTTTCTGTATGTAATTTTTCCAGCAAATCCAATTGTATTTATTTTATTTCTTTTTACGTAATTGTAATTAGATACTCCATTGCCTATTTTTAATTTTAATTTATTTATTGGCGCCCCTCTTTTTAAGAGAATTTTTTTTACTTCATGATTTCTATAAAAAATAAAATTAATGTTTTTATATACATATTTTTCAAAAAAATTAAAACCGTTGAAATTAAGTTTTGTATTAATAATAGCAGCATCAAGAATGTATAAAGATTTTTTATTTCTAAATAATAAAATTAAAAAAGATAAGAGTGCATGGGGTTCCTCATGTATATAAACAAAATCGTAATGACTTTTTCGAATTGAGTGAATTAACTTTAATGAAAATACTGTTAACCAATGAAAGGAAAATAATGGGTTAAATAATTTAATCTTATATTTTTTATTTTTTCTAAATGAATTTTTAAACCTATCACCTTGAAATTTGTTAAAACCAAATACTTCTAATTCAAAGTATTTAGATAAACTATCAAATCTTCCTTCATAAATACTCTCTCCTGAAGCATGCCATATTAAAAGTAATTTTTTCATTTTTTAAAAATTAAGATAAAATAATATAAATTTTTAATATATCTTTTAATTAGTCTAGGTTCTTGAATGGCCCTAAATAACCATTCTAATCCGATATTTGATAAAAGCTCTGGCGCTCTCTTGGTTTGCCCTGTAATGAAATTCACACTATTTCCAACACATAAAATTTTTAAATTTTTAAATTTTCTTAAACTAAATGCTATCTTCTCTGAGTAGGGAAATCCCCCACATAATAAAATATAATCAATATGCTGTCTCGAAATAGTATTTTTAATATTATCTAGATCTTTAGTAATATCTATTTTATTAAAAGTGGCTTTATTAAAAATATACTTATTTTTTGAATTAAACTTTTTAAGTTTATATATATCAAATTCATTACCAAAAATTAAAAAATTTTTATTTTGAGATTTTTTGACCAAATATTTAGTTAGGTCGGAACCCCTAACAACATTTTTTATTTTATTGAAAAATAATATAGTTATTATTTGAAATACTTTACTATCATTTAAAATCAGATCTGCCTGTTGATAAATTAATTGTAATTCTTTGTATTCAAATAATTTGCAAAGATGATCTATATTTGGGGTTACGACCCAAATAGATTGATAATTTATTATTTTTTGATAGGCAGTATGTAAATCAATATCGTTGTAAATAATAGGCGCTAATTTCTGATTAAAATATTTCATTAACTTTGTTTGTAAATGATTGATAATTAAATTTGTGAGCGTTATTTAAAGATTTTATACTTAATTCTTGATATATATTCTCATCATTTAAAATCCGCAATACAGCCTCTACCCAATTTTCTTCAATAAGTGGCAATGAAATCATACTATTGCCGCCTATTTCTTCAAAAATACTGATGCTATGCGCAATAACCGGTGTTCCAAAAAATTGAGCCTCAACAAATGGTAGACAAAAACCTTCATCATGAGAAGGAATCAAAAGGATTGATGAATCAGAATAATAATTTATTAAACCCTCATCATTAACATCATGTTTTACTTTAATATCCTGTTTATATGGAGATCGATTTATTTCATTTAAAAACAATTTACAATTCCATCCTAGCCTTCCAATAATTTCTAATTTGATTTGAGTATCAGATTTTTTTAAAATATTAAAAATTCTTATCGCAAATTCAAAATTTTTTCTTTCATTTATAGTACCTACGCATAATAGTTTTTTATTTTTAAATTTTAATTTTGTATTCAAATCTTTGTTTTTCTTGAAATTTTTAGAAATAGTATTAGGTAAAATTTGAATTTCACAATTCGATAATCTAGATATTCTTTGTTTAGAAGAATTAGATACTGTTATTATTTTAAAATATTTGTTTAAAAAAAATTTTTCAAATTTCGAAATTATATATTTTTCTTTAAAGCCATTTGTTTTATTTCTTGTTTCAAAAAAATCATCATGAAGAACTCTAATAATACTTATCTTTTTTAGTAGAATGAGAATAGGGAAGCCTGCCTCTATATAAAAATTAAATTTAAAAAAGTTAATTATAAAAATTTTGATAATGGTATTTAAATAAATGCTGTTACTTAATCGTATAATTCTATAATTACCTTTTTTAATATCTAAATCATTAGATGCCAAAATAATTAAATTAAGTTTATTGTTAATTGATAAATCAATCAAAATATCTATTAAGTTTAAGGTATACCTCTCTATCCCAGATATTTTCTTTTTATTAAAAAATGAAAGATCTATTAAATATGTTTTTTTGTTATTCAATTTTATTAATCAAAAACAAATCTAAATCTTTCAAAATAAATATTTATTTTTTTTATTATAAAAATTATAGATCGAAGAAGAATAAAATTTATAAATTTTTTCATTTATTTAATATATCCTAAAAAAGACTATAAATTATTAAATAAAATTATTATCCTTATACATGGTTTTAAAAAATAATTATGCATGGACAAATTAGTGATTTCCCATATTAAAGGAAATACATCGATTTATTCAAATAAAGAACATTTAAAACAAAATTAATATTATAAGATTGAACTAACAAATTCCCAGTTTACTAAATTATTTAAAAATGCTTTTAAGTAATCAGGTCGTTTGTTTCTATAATCAATATAGTAAGAGTGTTCCCAAACATCGCAACCCAGAATTGGTTTCATTCCATCAGCTAGTGGATTAGATGCATTTAAAGTCTTAGTAACAACTAATTTACCTTTGTCAATTGCCAACCAGGCCCAGCCAGAGCCAAATTGAGTAGTTCCAGCCTGAATGAACGCATCTTTAAATTGATCGATACTTCCAAAATCACTTTTCAATCTTGACTCTAATTCGGATGGAATTGGCCCACCGCCATTTGGTTTCATGCACTGCCAAAACAAAATATGATTCCAGTGTTGGCCTGCATTATTAAAAATACCTGCCATAGAAGTATCTTTTGATGACTTTACGACTATATCCTCTAATGAGGCGCCCTGTAATTCGTGATCTTTTAGTAAGTTGTTTAAATTTGTTACATAAGTTTGGTGATGCTTACCATGATGAAATTCTAATGTTTCAGAAGACATATACGGGGCTAGTGCATCATATGCATAAGGTAAACTTGGTAATTCAAATGACATATTTATTTCCTTTAATTAAAATTCTTTATGCGTATCTTTTATATTATTGAGACTATTTTGACAACTATTAGGCAATGAGGTTGATATAATGGCTAATATTTTAAGTATTCAATCAACAGTATTGAATGATTTAGTGGGGAATCAAGCTGCTCGTACAATTCTTCAGCCTCGAAAAC
>Ga0181580_10003676_pt1 | contig 12498 bp, 7 predicted proteins | sample 071ome_23_FD_132413 | JGI IMG/M metagenome (GOLD analysis project Ga0181580, IMG submission 132413) | Coastal salt marsh microbial communities from the Groves Creek Marsh, Skidaway Island, Georgia - 071403BT metaG (megahit assembly) | ecosystem: Environmental > Aquatic > Marine > Intertidal zone...
GCAAAGCGTCCTAGTGACCCTAGATTCACCAGCATGAGTTTCAAATACGGCACCTGGCTTGCCATGGCCACATTGGGTCTTCTTGGCAACTTGGGCCTTGGAGACGAACCCACTTCCTGGTCTCGCTTCCGGGGACCCAATGGTTCAGGAGTGGATGTCACGGCCATGCTACCCCTTGAGCTTGGCCATGAATCCAACTTGCAATGGCAACATGCACTTCCTGGAAAAGGTGCCTCCAGCCCAGTGAACTGGAATGGTCAGGTGTTCCTGACCGCATCCACCATTGAGCCAAATACTTCCAGCCCTCAGGAGCATCATGTCATTTGTCTGGATCTGGAAAAGGGCATCGAACAATGGCGCTACACAAGCAAGGCGCGCTTACCTGAACAGGAAATTATTCGGGAGGATCATGGTTATGCCAGTCAGTCCCCTGTGGTGGATGAAACAGGGGTGTATGCTTTTTTCGGAAAATCCGGTGTGATCGCGTTGGATCATGAAGGCAAATTACGCTGGCAAGCCAGTGTCGGGACCCAGCTGCACGGCTGGGGTTCTGCGACCTCTCCCATCCTTTACCGTGATCTGGTTATCCTCAACGCCAGTGTCGAATCTGAGTCTGTGATTGCCCTGGACAAGGCAAGCGGCAAGGAACGCTGGCGAAGGCCAGGCATCCGGGAATCTTGGAACACGCCCATCATCGCCTCGCTGGCTGATGGCTCGGTGGAAATCATCCTGGCCATGCTGCGCAAAGTAATAGCCCTGAATCCGGAAACCGGTGACATACTCTGGGAATGTGATACCCAAATAAATTGGTATATGTGTCCGGGAATGCTCTTTGATGAAGGTGTCGTTTACGCCATTGGAGGGCGGTCAGGAGGGGGCCTCGCCATCAAGGCTGGGGGGCGGGGAGATGTGACCCAGAGCCATGTGCTTTGGCGACTGGATAAAGGTACCAATGTGCCCACTCCATTGTTCCACCAGGGATATCTTTACTTCGTTCACGAAAATCTGGGGATTGCCTACTGCGTTGAGGGCCGAAGCGGTCAACTTGTTTATGAGGAGCGAATCCAACCATCACCTGGACAAATCTATGCCTCTCCCGTATTGGCCAATGATCGTATCTACATCCTTTCTAGACAAGGCCATTGCGTGGTGTTGGCTGCCCAACCCAGTTTTGAAATCCTGGCCCGCAGTGCCATGCCAAAGGATCAGGGGCTCTTCCATGCCAGCCCCGCCATTGTAAAGAATCGCATCCTCATTCGTAGCGATCGCATGCTTTATTGTATTGGCAGCCAACCCTAAAGCACCTTCGCTGCCCAGGTCCTCAACGCAAGGCCTGCGTCTGCCGCTGACTGATTTCATGCAAGACTCTCCCAAGAGGAGAGTATCGCCTCATGGTCTCACACCTGGAGCGCGCATCAAGGCGGGATCAAGGGGTGCGCCAGTAAGGGTTTCAAGGAAAGCCACCAAATCCTTCACCTCATCCCCACGCAGACCAAGAGGTTGAAGGGATTCCTCTCGATGACCAAGAGCTGGTTCATCAGGGAGGGTTGAATAAAAGGTCACGACTTCTTCCAAGGTCTCAAACCGGCCATCGTGCATGTAAGGAGCAGTGCGGGCAACGTTGCGCAGCGTTGGGGTTTTGAATTCACCCAAATTGCTATCCCGTGTCGTCACATAATGAAGCGCTTGATTGGCCTCAAGCGAAGGGTCATCACTGAAGAGTCCTTGGCCATTGAAGGGATCATTTTTGACCTGCTCCACCGCTGGATACCTGCCCTGATCCAGCTCAGAGCCGCCACGATCCAGCCCAATGTTGTGAAACTCATGATCGGTCAAGGTAGGTCCAGCATGACAAAGCGTGCATTGCCCCTTACCGGTAAAAATCACGAGCCCCCTCAAATGCTGTTGATTGAATTCAGGAGTCAGCAGGTGTCGTTCACCTCGTCGAAGGCGCCCCACAAAGCGATCAAACGGTGAGTCTGAGGATATTAATTGCCTCTGGTAAGCCTCCATTGCCTTGCCTAGGTGGGAAAAAACCAAGGTCAATGGATCGCGATCCTCAGTTGACAAATCGGACTGTCGTGGATGATTCGGCTGTGAAGCACCGTTGAGTTCAGGCCGGGTGTCAGCCACAGAGCCCTGAGCATGCAGTTCAGGCAAGGCACCAAATGCTTGCTGGTAGAGTTCGCGATAGACGGGGTCAGCTGCCACCAGATCATAGGCACGACCACGACTGCCTCCCATTTCACTTGGGTGCTCGATGGGTGCCATGGCTTGCGACCAGATGGAATCCTTTCGCCCGTCCCAATAATACCAACGCTGCCATGCCAAATTCCAAAGGGTGGGTGCATGGCGGCTCAGAGGTTTCAAGCCAACGGAAAGAGCCCGACCATCAGACCAATCCTGGTTCGGGTCGTGACAACTAGCACAGGAGATCTTCCCATTGAGCGAAAGACGCTCCTCATAGAAGAGATATTGGCCTAGCAGGGCTGCATGAGGGTTGTCGGCATAACGATTGGTCGGGCTTGGAGGAATCGAAGGCAGAGGGCTTAGCGACAAAATAGTTTCAACCTGCTCGGCTGGAAGCAGCAAACCATCGATGCGCACAGCGTTGTCTGGCTGCTCTCGGCAAGAGACCAGGGCCAGAATCAGAACCCATCCCATGCAATACCAAATCTTCAAAATACTAGAGGGTGAAGGCAATGGTTCCTCGATCGGGAATCCCATCCTCAACGCAATCAATGTAAAGTTCCCACAGACCGCCCATATGAAAAAGCAGACCCCGCACTTCATACTCACCCTCGCCGATTCGTTCGATCTCCGGTTGCGTGTTGATCCCATGACCATGTGCGGGCATATCTGCATCAATCTGAATCTCCAGTGCCTGACTCAGCGATTCCTCATCAGCTCGCCGAATGACCAGGTGCATGGAACAGTGCTCGTTCTTTGGGGGCGGATAGGTCGAGAAAGTACAGTCGATCACGTAAGCACCGCTGGCAGTCTGACACGATACCACCGATGTCTCGACCATGTCAGACTCGGTGACGGGATCAGGCTTGCAGCCGATCCCTAGGACCAGGCAAAGCAAACATGGTAGTAATAGAAGCTTTTTCATGCTTTTTTTCTGATGGCCGACAAGGCAAGCAAGGCAAGCAACAGGAGAACACCCAACATCCACAGACGACGCATGTCAACGCCTCCCTCTTCTGATTTTTCCTCGGTGACATCATGCGCTGCTGAAGCCAAGTCTCTTGCAGTCTTGGGTATGGGTAGTTCGGGGCCTCTTTCCAGGTAGCGGGCTGCAACAAATAAATCCCCTGCCAACTCGGAAGCGGGTAAAACAACCGACTGCGTTGTACCTTCGGCTTTGAGAGGTATGGACACCAAACGATCGGTTGCCTGGTAAAAAGCAAGCACTCCGGCCTCCTGACTTGGTGTGGACTCGATGGGCTGGGAAGCAGATTTGAAACGGTAGGATTCGACTCCCTTGGGAACCGTCCATTCAACCCGGATCCCCTCTTCGACCGGGCTCGTTTCCAGCGGTAGCCAACGCCAGGTCCATTGACGTTGAATGGATTCGACCAACACTTCCAAGGTTCGGTTCCAGGAGGCCGGCTCGCCAGCATCAAGCCATTGCCTCCCCTCCTTAAGGAAGGACCTTTCACCGGTCAGCAAATATCCAATCGCAAAAAGCTCTTGGCTAGGATGGGACGATTTAAGCTCGTGAATCATAACCTCCATGCGATCCAACCAGGCTCCTTGCATTGATTCAGGAAAGCCACCCTGACGCCATATTTGGTGGATGAGGGGTATGAGGCCAGAGCGCTCCTGCGCCGACATGCTGGCCCACGGGAGATTCTGCATGATTTCCATGACTTGGGCCGCCTTTGCCGTGGCTTCCCACGGAACGGAAGGGTCTTGTGGAGGTGTCATCACGCATGCTTCCCAAAGCGCCTGTAAAGGCGCTATCCGAAATGGTTCTGTAGGTATCTCATCCATACCCTCAACCCAAAAACTCTGCAGGGACTGATCCCCAGTCAACCCGTAGTAAAGTCGGTAGGCGGCAAGGGCTCCTATTGGATCGTTAACCATGAACAGGGAATCAAGGGGTGACCTCTGGGTCAAACCCACCATCAACCTATCCATCGCCTGCATCGTTTGTGGTGTGGGCAAAAGCCACCCCGAGAGCAAAGCGTCAACCTTTTGGGAAAGGATGGCAAGATGGAGCGGTTCAGTCGGCTGCTCCCATGGGAGGCTTCCATCTCCCTGCTTCAATAACCCTCCATGCCATTGAGCATCGTGATAGGTGTTGACTGAGACGGGACGGCCAATGTGAGCGATAGAGGACTTGGGAGTCTGACCCAAATCATGGAAGGCATAGGCCTTGCGCTCCCTTGCCATGGAACCAGGAAACAACAAAATCGCATCTTCGGGCTGAGCGGCTAATTCGGCTGCTTGGAGTTGTTTGGTCTGAAAACCTTTTTGAAGACGGGAGCTACTCCATTGCCGCATATTAGGGTCTTCACTGATCATAGGAGACCAATCTTCAGCAGACTCCACCGAAGCAGGCATCCATGTTTTGTCCTTTTCTTGGAAAAAAATCCCATCCCGAGAAGATGACGAGGATGGAACCAATCGCCGAAGCACTTGTTCTACCAGCACCTCCTCCTGCCCAGTGAAAAGCTGACACCGAATAGTTCGCACAAAGGAGGCTCCTTGCCATACAAAGGGTTGCTTGAGGATCATTGAACACGCTACCGGACCGTTGTATTCCCAGCTCCAGGAAGCATTCGCCGTGTTCTCATCCAAGTAGGCAGGAAAAGGGAAACGTAATTTGAAAATCGCCCCGCTTGACACTTCCTCGATCTCCAGCACATGAGCCTGCTGAGTGGCCGAGGGTGCTCTCACAATCACTACCCCATTGTGCATGGCCGGCATGGACTCGCTCATTCGGCCAATGGGGTCTTTAGGTTTCTCTTGTTGTCCGGTCGTGAGTTGGAACACTGCCCGGTCTTGTGATGGGTTTACCCCTACCATGGCATCAATGAGCATCCACCGAATGGAACCATTGGGCCAGTAAAGCACGGGTTGGATTTGAATCGCCTTGGCTCCCACCAAGACCATTTGATCAACCGGGATGGGATCTGAGCTCTGAGGCAACGGCACACCAAAGCGAGCTGGCAAGGTCTCCGTTTCGAAAGGCCCTTGGTGGTGTATGGCTAAATGGATCATGAGGTCATGACCTGCGGTCATGCTCAGCGTGTTCCATAGCAGGCAGAACCCAAGACAAGTTGAAAGCCGCACAACTTTTCTGACCGAAAGATTCATGACTCAGTGCCCCAAGGCGCAAGGCACTGACCCTAAGAGACCTTGCTCCATCCTGTCAGAGCAGCATGACAAAGCTCAGCATCATGGAGCCACTCAGCGCCCACGTGGAGGCTTGCGCATCTCAGGAGGCGCCGAAAAGTCGATGCCACGGCCATTATCGAACATATCATACATCTTGATTCCTTGATGGCTCTCCACGTGAGCATCGGCATACAGGTAGTTAGCACGCCCCGCAGTCTTATCAGCGTTCTTTTTCGTACTGCTGTGTCGATCAGGCTGGATGTCGTCAATCACATCCCGCCAGGTAGGCCATCCGGCGCGACTGTGGGTATGATCATGCAACACATCCATGGCCTGTTCATCAGCAATCTCGAACACAATGATGGTTTCGGTTGGGTATTGAAGTTTGTCCAACATGTGACAGTGATCGGGCGGGTTGGCTGGAGGGAATCCCGCAATGGGTCCAGGTTGGGTCGTCCAGTCATTGATAGGATAGCAAGTGCCACCTTTTTGAATACGCTCCATGGCTTTTTTGTCACTAGGACAAGCACGTATTTCTTCACTGTTGCCGACGTAAGGGAGCACCAAGTTGATCCAGAGTAATTTCGGGTCAGCATGAAACATATTGCTCAGTGGCATGTGACCCTCGTTGTCATCGGCATACATCATCGTCGCCACACCTATCTGGCGCATGTTGGACGTGCACTTGATAGCCTTGGCCTTTTCCTTGGCCATAGACAGGGCGGGCAAAAGCATACCGGCCAGGATTGCAATGATGGCGATGACCACCAAAAGTTCAATCAGGGTAAAACCAGACTTTGTGAAACTTGAATTGGCTTTCATAACTGAATCTCCATCAGGACAGCTTCATAGGAGCTTTGATTGGGTAGGGACCTAATCTTCCCAAAATGGAGGCTCTTAGCAAGCCCATAACCTAGGGAGCCAAGCATTCGGAGCACCTAATCAAGCACCAAAGTTATGGACTTGCTCCCCTCGGACACATGGCTAGCATCCTGTGCAAGCCATGTTTGCTCTAGATTTCAAACCCTACAAGGCCTTGTCCCTGATTGCCTTGTCTATAGCGTGCCTTGGTAGAACGCTGTCTTCGGCTCAGCCATCCGGACCCCTTGCTGCAAGCCAATCCGAACCCCTAAATTTCTTGTTCATCATCGCCGATGATTGCACTTTTTCTGACCTTGAAATTTATGGAGGGCAGGCCAAGACGCCTCATCTCAAGCAATTGGCTCGGGAAGGCATGCTTTTTGAACGCTGCTTTCAAGCCGCCCCCATGTGCTCGCCTACCCGTCACTGCCTCTACACTGGCCTCTACCCGGTCCGATCTGGTGCCCATCCAAATCATACTTACGTCCAACCAGGCACCCGTAGCATCGCGCACTATCTGAAAGAAGCCGGCTATCGGGTCGCCTTAAGCGGCAAGACTCATATTCAACCAAGATCCTCTTTTCCTTTCGAATACTCCAATGACCGCACTGGCCCCAGTGGTGCTGGCAATCCCGACATGGCAGCGATAGACCGAATCGTGGATCAGTGCCATGAATCCAAGACACCTTTTGCGATTTTTGCCTGCTCAAATGAGCCCCATACTCCCCACAACCGAGGCGACCCAAAAGCCTACCCTCCAGAGGCCCTCGAGTTGCCGCCCCTTTTTGTCGATACCCCACAAACCCGTGAAGCCTTCTCTCGCTACCTTGCAGAAGTCAGCTACTTCGACGGGCAGGTAGGCCAATGCCTGGAGATACTCAAGCGCCATGACCTGGAAGATCAAACCCTGGTCATGGTGGTCAGCGAGCAGGGTAACTCCTTCCCGTTCGCCAAATGGACCTGCTATGACAAGGGGCTACAAAGTGGCATGGTCGTTCGATGGCCAAAAATCGTTCAGCCTGGAAGCATCAGTGGGGCCATTGTGGAGTATGTGGATATCCTACCCACCTTCCTCGCGGCTGCTGGGGTGAATCGACCTGATGAGCTGGATGGGCGCTCCTTTCTCCCTGTGCTGCTTGGAAATTCACAACATCACAAGACTTTTAGCTATGGATTACAAACAAGCCGTGGAATCAACGATGGCCCCAGCTATTACGGGATACGATCGGTACGCTCCGAACATTTTCGCTATATCAGGAACCTCAGTCCTGAAACCGGCTTTCGCAACACCATGATGAAAAGTAATTGGTGGCAGTCCTGGGAAAAAGCAGCCTCCTCGGGCCAATCTCATGCACAGGCCATGGTCAGAAGATTTCAGTATCGACCCGCCGAAGAACTCTACCATACCACTCTGGATCCATGGAATCTTCACAATCTGGCCGATGACCCAAACCACCAGTCTATCAAGGACTCACACGCCAAAGCCTTGAAGGCCTGGATGGAGGCACAGGGAGATGAGGGACAGGCTACCGAACTTCAAGCCCTGGATCGTCAGTGGAAACGCGCCTCGCTCAATCAAAGCCAAGGCAAGTGAAATGTTAGTAAAGGTTGACCGGATCGATATCAATACTGACTTTGACACCTTGGGGCAATCGCATGGAATCCATGACCCCAGCCAACCGGGCGCTGAGCCTGGACATGCGCTGAGCCCGCATCAGGATTTGATAACGGTAGTGATTCTCTGCACGTTCCAAAGGAGCCGGGGCGGGACCTGCGAGGCTGAATCCCTGAATATCCTGGGTCGCTCCTTCGATCGCCTGACGCAAATGATCAGCACTGAGCTTGAGCTTAGCCTCCTGCCTTCCGCGTAGGGTAACCAAGGCCAAGCGCAGGGCGGGCGGATAGGAAGTTTGCTCGCGAAATTCCCATTCCTGTTCGTAGAAACCCACGTAATCGTGGCGGCGGGCATATTGAATAGCAGGGTGAAATGGCGTGAAAGACTGCACGTAGACATCGCCCTCCACTTCCCCGCGTCCAGCTCGTCCAGCAACCTGGGTAATCAACTGGAAGGTGCGCTCTCCGGCTCGAAAATCGGGTATATGCAGGCTGAGGTCTGCATAAATGATCCCCACCAAGGTGACATTAGGAAAATGAAGGCCCTTGGCTATCATTTGAGTACCAATAAGGATATCCACCTTGCCTTGTCGAAATTCGGTTAGGATACGCTTGTAATCCTCCTTTTTCTTGAGCGTGTCTGAATCCATTCGCCGGATACTTGCCGTAGGATAAAGTCGAGCCAAGGTATCCTCGACCCTTTCGGTACCCACCCCGGCAAAACGGATTTCAGCGCTACGACAGGTATCAACTGGACAGCAAATCGGTGCTCGCTCGTCATGCCCGCACAAGTGGCAGCGCAAACGTTGTTGGCGACGATGGTAAGTCAGCGAAAGGCTGCATTGAGGACAACCGGCAACATAGCCGCATTGAGGGCATTGCAAAGAGGATGCGTAGCCTCTTCGATTGAGAAACAACATGGTCTGCTCCCGTTTCTCCAGTCGCTGGTCAATGGCTTCCTTGAGTTGCTGCGAAAGGATGGGGATACCCTTGTCATGGCGGCCTTCCCCACGCATGTCCATGACTCGGACCCAGGGCAGGCTCTTGTCATCGGCTCGTGAAAGCATTTCGAGCAGGTGGTATTTCCCGCCTTTGGCATGGTGGTAGGTCTCCATGCTTGGAGTCGCTGAACCCAGCACCACCACTGCACCCTCCTTCTGGGCTCGAACCACCGCAACATCCCGGGCATGGTAACGAGGAGCTTCCTCCTGCTTGTAGGAATGTTCATGCTCTTCATCAACGATGATCAAGCCCAATGGATCAACCGGGGCAAACACCGCACTCCGAGCTCCAATGACAATTCGAGCGCGACCTTCTCGAATCTTATGCCATTCGTCATGACGCTCTCCATCGGATAGATGACTATGAAGGACGGCGACAAGGGTCGCTCGCTTACCCACAGCAAATCGAGCCTTGAAGCGTTCGACCGTCTGGGGTGTCAGGGATATTTCAGGGACCAGCACGATAGCGCCTCGACCCTGAGAGAGGGCGTGATCGATGGCCTGAAGGTAAACCTCAGTCTTGCCACTTCCGGTAACCCCGTGGAGCAAGAATACATTTGGCTTTTGTTGAACCTCCTTTTGATTCATGGCAGCCAAGATGGCAGCATGAGCCCTGGCCTGTTCCTGATTCAGAGCAAGAGGTTCGCTGGGCAGGATATGCTCGTGAGCGTGTGGATCGCGTTCCATTACCTCCCTGCAAATCAAGGCAACCCCAGCATCTTCAAGTTTCTTGGCTGTCGCTGCGGTGGATCGAGTTAGTTTGAGGAACTCCTGAAGAGGTAGCTCCTTCCATTGCTGCAAGATGGATCGCAATGCAGCCTGGCGCTCGGTTAAGGCAGGGACCTGACCCGTGGGCTCTACGGCTCGAATATGAAGTTGTTTCTTCCAGCCCTCTCGATCCCTCCTCACGGCAACTGGCAAGACGCTCTTGAGAGCGATTTCGATCGGACAGCAGTAATAGGCAGCCATCCAGCGGGCAAGGTCCAGAACCTTGGGGGTGACCAAACTGCCCTGACCCACCACATCAATGATAGGCTTGAGAACAGGGAAGGAGGATGTGGCCGGCAGGGCCGTCACCACGCCCATGAGTTGCCTGGTTCCAAAAGGTACCTTGACCCGACTACCCAGGGCAATCCGCTCCTCGAACTCAGAGGGCACCTCGTAGTCAAATTCCTTCCCCAGGGCAATCTCTAGTGTGATCCTGACGATCATCTGACATCCTTTTCGCATGGGCCTTGGCAGGGGGCCAAGCACTTTTTCCCATACAAGGCTGTATGGTTTCGACATGTCTGCTTGACCTTTGGCTGAAAGATTGCAGACTACGCAACCTTCTCACTCCTGAAGTGAGAATCTTGCCTCCCGATATGAAGCAACACATTCGCAACATCGCCATCATCGCCCACGTTGACCACGGAAAAACGACCCTGGTGGATTGCCTGCTACGGCAATCAGGGCTTTTCCGCTCCAACCAAGTGGTCGAGGAGCGCATGATGGATAACATGGACCTAGAGCGAGAAAAGGGCATTACCATCAAGGCCAAGAATGCCTCCTTCCGCTATGGGGACATCCATGTCAACATCGTCGACACACCAGGGCACGCAGACTTCGGCGGTGAAGTGGAACGCATCATGAACATGATCGATGGCGTCGTGCTGGTGGTGGATTCAGTCGAGGGTCCCCAAGCGCAAACCCGTTTTGTGTTGCGCAAAGCCTTAGAATCAGGTGCCAAACCCATCGTGGTAATCAACAAGATTGATCGGGAAAATGCCGATCCTGAAGGGGTTTTGGATAAGGTTTTTGATCTCTTTCTCACCCTCAATGCAACGGATGAACAGTTGGATTTTCCCGTTGTATATGCCAGTGCCAAGGATGGGGTTGCCATGAACCGCATGGAAGACAAAGCGGAGGACATGAAACCACTTTTCGAGGCAATTGTCGCCCACACCCCACCTCCTCGTATTACCGATGATTCACACTTTAAGCTTTTGGTGGCCAACTTGGATTATTCGGACTACCTGGGGCGGATTGTGTTTGGAAAAATCATTTCCGGGGGAGTTGCCGTCGGTCAGAAAATCTTTCGGGTCCGAGGTGATGGCAAGCGCATCACAGGCAAGGTCAGTGCCATTTTTCATTTTGAAGGACTCAAACGTATCCAGGTCGAATCGGCTGCGGCTGGAGACATCATTGGCTTAACAGGTTTCGAGGATGCCGAGATCGGAGAGACGGTTACCGACTCAGAGGAGGCTCCGGCTTTACCATTTGTACCTGTCGATCCACCGACTATTTGCATGCAGTTTGCCGTCAACGACGGTCCATTTGCTGGCACCGATGGCAAATTGGTTACGGCCAGGCACATCAAGGAACGCTTGTTTCGTGAAACCCGCACCAACATTTCCTTGCGAGTCGAGGAAACCGACGCACCCAACTTGTTCGATGTGACAGCCCGAGGGGAAATGCAGATTGCCGTCCTGGTCGAGCAAATGCGAAGAGAAGGCTTTGAAGTCCTTGTTTCGCGCCCAGAGGTCATTTACCAGCGAGATGCGAACGGCAAGCTGCTGGAACCCATTGAGCGACTGTATCTTGAAACCCCACAGGAACACATGGGACCTGTCATGGAAAGTCTCGCCAACCGCAAGGGAGACATCCAAAACATGGAGCACCGAAACGATAGCATCATCATCGAAGCGCTCATCCCGATGCGAGGACTCATTGGCTTTGAATCGGACATGATCAACATGACACGGGGTATGGGCGTCATGAGTCATTTGTTCCACGCCTACGGTGAGGATCGCGGGGAATTACAAGCCCGCAAGACTGGCTCCCTAATCAGCACCGAGAACGGAGAATCAACAGCCTATGCACTCGACCAGATTCAACAGCGGGGCAAATTGCTCATCGGCCCGGGTGAAAAGGTTTATGCAGGTATGGTGGTCGGAGAAAATGCCCGTGATCAGGATTTACCAGTCAACCCGACACGCACCAAAAAGCTCACCAATATGCGTAGCAGTGGGGATGGCAAGGGCATCCAGCTGGAGCCCCCTATGCTGCTGGGTCTGGAAAAGGCCATCGAGTTCATCAGCAATGACGAATATGTCGAGGCGACTCCCAACCACCTGAGGCTGAGAAAGAAAATCCTTTGTGAACACGCTCGCAAAAGAGCCTCACAGACTCGGCAAGTTAAGGTGGTTGAGGCCACACCAGCTTAAAAAGACTACGGGGTGGCAGAGTTTGTTCAGACTCATTGCCGCATCACCATCACCTGCGAGCTGGATGCGGCGTCTCTCTTCCTACCCCATGCTTACTGGCCCGGACTGCGTGAAAAGCATGGGAAATTCGCCAACTGCTCTGGGCGAATGGACATCGGATCCTAGCTGTTGAGGGTCATCGGCTAGATGAGCGCATACCATCCAGCAGGACAAACCAATCCGCTGACTGGGTTGGCAACTTGTAGGTCCTTGATTCAGGCCAGTTTAGCAAAGCTTCACACCGCTGTTCCTGGCTGGGGGGCTTCTCTTTGCACTTTTAGCCGCAACTGGCCACAGGCAGCGTCAATGTCATGGCCTTTTTCTCGGCGCAAGGTGGCCTTGATCCCCGTATTCAAAAGCCCTTTGAGAAAGGCTTCCTGAACCGCGAGCTCTGGGCGTTTCCACTGCAGGCCATCCACCTGATTGTA
>Ga0181580_10003703_pt1 | contig 12446 bp, 11 predicted proteins | sample 071ome_23_FD_132413 | JGI IMG/M metagenome (GOLD analysis project Ga0181580, IMG submission 132413) | Coastal salt marsh microbial communities from the Groves Creek Marsh, Skidaway Island, Georgia - 071403BT metaG (megahit assembly) | ecosystem: Environmental > Aquatic > Marine > Intertidal...
AGGGGGACGTCCTTGAGGGAGCCTAGACGCTCCCGATGGTTCCGAAGAAATGACCATGAGCTTATGACTTCATCATTAGCCCAGGCTGGTCACCGGCGCAAGGGAGGAAAGCAGAGAATTCGCCATGATGAGTCATGACCAGATTCCCGGGATAAGCTGATTCGTGCATCTCCTTCACTGGGTCTCCGATTGACGAATCCAATGTGCCGCAGCCAGCAGGTCATCGGCGACATGAAAGGAGCCTCGAACCGCCAGCTCACCTCGCTCCAAATCCGCGCCATAACCGGTGCGCACCAAAACTGATGCTGCCACACCAGCTGCCCAGCCACAGTCGAGATCACACTGCTTGTCTCCAACCATGTAGCTGTGCTCAAGGCTTATTTGATAGTCTCGGGAAGCATCCAAGAGAAATTGAGGCGATGGCTTGCGCCCTCGGGATGGCTCACCAGGGGCTTCCGGCGCAAAATAAATGTGGGCTAAATTGATCCCATGGGACTCGAGGATGTGCTCCAGCTTCCGGTGAACCAAACGCATATCCTCCTCAGCAAAGTAACCCCGGCCGATCCCAGACTGGTTGGTCACTACAAAAAGTTGAAAGTTTGCCTGCTGAAGCAGCTGAAGACCCTCGATAACCCCGTCGATCAGTTCAAGTTCGTCTGGCTTATGCAGATAATGACGCTCCACATTAAGGGTCCCGTCTCGATCCAAAAAGACTGCCGCCTTGAACGATCTAGTCATGACCTACCACGGACTCGAGCCATTCATCGATGGTATGTATAGCCGTGCCGCTTTTGCCTACCACCACACCTGCGGCATGGTTGGCCAGGATGGCGGCTTCCACAGGGGAAGCTCCCCCTGCCACGGCCACAGTAAAAGCAGCGATGGCTGTGTCCCCAGCTCCTGAGACATCATAGACCTCTCTAGCCATGGTCGGCACATGAAAAGGCTTGCAATCCCGCTGGCACAGGAGCATTCCACGCTCCCCCAAGGTGACAAGCATCATCGCAGGTGATGCCTCATTCATCAACTGACCAATGACTTCGAGGAGCACTGGGTCCTGAAGGGGATCATCCGCTCCTGGGACCTCCTGCCTCCGAGCGAGTGCAAAAAGCTCTTTACGATTTGGGGTCATCAGAGAGAGCCCCTTCAGATTGAGGGGTTTCACAGGTTTGGGATCCATGCTCAGCCAGATACCCCGCTCACGGCATAAAGTGGTCATCCTATCCAACAAAGGCTGTGTGACCACTCCCTTGCCGTAATCGCAGAGTATCACCGATGAAACCTCTGGTGTCAGATGTTGCTCAATACGCTCAAGTAGATCATGGGTCTCTTCGCACGAAATAGGTTCTTTTTGCTCTCTGTCTACACGAACCATTTGCTGACGCTGGGCAACAAAACGAGTCTTGAGGCCAGTCATACGGTGGGTTGATCGCAGGACCCCGTCACAGCCAACCGACCATTGCTGCAACTGATCAACCAATTGATCACCGGCACTATCTTGACCAATGATTGAGAAGATCTCGGTTTTGATTCCCCAAGCAGTGAGGTTGCGCGCGACATTGGCCCCTCCTCCTGGCATGTAGTGCTCCTCCTGAAATTCGAGCACCGGTACAGGGGCCTCGGGTGAAATACGCGAAACCCGACCCCATACAAATTGATCCAGCATGATATCCCCTACCACCAGAACGCGCTGAGAAACCCCTTCTCTTAAAATGGACTGGGCTCGGTCAAGAGCCATGGATGGGATAGGTTGCATGATCAAGATGCCTCGAGAAACGCCGTAAGAGGACTCGTGGGCCGGGCAGTTTGTGACCTGTGCCCTACCCCCACCTCAAATGCCTCACGCCCTGATTCCACGGCCATGCGAAAGGCCTTGGCCATGCGCACGGGATCTTGGCAGACGGCCATGGCGGTATTGATCAACACAGCATCAGCTCCAAGTTCCATGGCTTCAGCGGCGTGACTGGGTGCCCCAATGCCGGCATCTACCACGACAGGGACCTCAGCCTGTTCGATGATGATCCGAAGCTGATCGCGGGTGGCCAGCCCTTGATTTGAACCGATGGGAGAACCTAGGGGCATCACTGTTGCCGTCCCAACATCCTGAAGACGTCTCGCTAAAACTGGATCAGCATTAATGTAGGGAAGCACCACGAAACCCTCCTTGACCAGCATTTGGGCAGCCTTGAGTGTCTCAACTGGGTCGGGAAGCAGATAGCGAGGGTCAGGATGGATTTCAAGTTTAACCCATTTGGGAAGGCCCGCCGCCTCCGCCAGGCGTGCCAGTCGAATGGCTTCCTCAGCATCCATCGCACCACTGGTGTTTGGCAGGATCAGATAATTCTTAGGATCAATCCACTCAAGGATATTGGCAAATGGATCGTGCGACCCTGACAAATCAGCACGCCGCAGAGCCACGGTGACGATTTCACACCCGCTTGCCTTCAAAGCATCGCTCATCAATTCAGGGGAAGCAAACTTTCCTGTGCCCGCCAGCAGTCGGGAGCCAAAGCTACGACCCCCTATACTCAATCTTGAAGCATCCTCTGTAGTCATCTGATTTAGGTTAATCGCTTCGCTCAATAAATCCAGTCTGAGCTCATCAAATCATGAATTCGAGAATCCTTTGAGACAGCTGCTCTCTCCATCGTTCGAGAAAATTCCACCGATGATAAAGCTGCACTAGGTGAGCCACCTCATCAGGGCCAAAACAGCTGGGCTCATGGGAATCTGCATCCAAGCGCCGCTGATATGACTTGAGCTGAACCTCCATGCCCAGAAGATCCTCCTCAATGGCCGTCCTGAGAGCCTGACAGTGTTGTCGTTTCTCAAGCCCCTGCTTCATGAATACCACTCGAGTCAATTCTGGAGCATCCTCTGCGGGCTTGTTAGCAAGAACCCGATCACACTCACCTAACAGGGCACCAACCTCCATGAATCGATCACCCAGGTCCTCAGGGACTATTTTGAGGGGAGAGCAATCAGCCTGACAGTATTCAATCAGGAAAGATTTAATTCTTGAAGAAACTCGCGAAAGAATCCCGTAGGCTTGGTGGAGTTCTGAAGCCAGCTCTGAGGTTTGATTGTCGGCTAGTTGATCCTCATCAGGGCAGGTTTCGTGGTCGGGATGACACGATGCAGCAAGCTGTAAATACCGAGCCTTGAGGGAACCAAGATCCATCCAAAGGCTGGGTCTCAAGCCAAGCTGCTTAAATGGATCCAGCGAGGCACCGCTCATGCAAACCTTCTCATGGTTCAGGCACTAAAACTCTCACCGCAAGAACAACTCGAAGCTGCATTCGGATTGCTAACCTTGAACCCACCATCTTGAAGGGATTCCTGATAGTCTAACTCTGAACCGGTCACATAGAGGGCACTCTTGGGATCCACAACCACCCTCACTCCCTGGGACTCCACCAGAATGTCTCGGTTGACGGGCTTGTCTTGAAGATCCATTTTGTACTGAAGCCCAGAGCAACCGCCCCCAACCACAGCCACCCTGAGAATACCCTCAGGTCGTCCCTGTCTGGTGAGCAATTTCGACACCTTGGCCCCTGCACGCTGGGTGAGACGGATCAAGCGCTCATCACCTTGGCGTATCACCGCTTCCTGAGAAGCTTTTTGTGTCCTGCCAGAAATCATAATAGAGGATTCATCCTAAACGAGGCTTGCTCGCTTTGCAATCCCAACGCGATAGTCCAGGATAAGTCAGGGTTCGTGCACCACTTTGATTTCATCCCAATAAGCAAAGTCCTCACTGAGGTTGTATGCGTGGTTCTCCAGCCGGATTGGGATGGTTCGCCCCGCGAAGGCGGTCAAATCAAGCTGTATCGTTTCCCAGTCATCCTCCGAGGCTTGAATGCGTTGGCGATGAATCAGTTTGGAATCAGCAAAGGCTCTTAACACCCATGGCCCACCCTGCTCGGCTTTGGCCCTGATCTCTATCCGAGTCGAACCCTGAGCAGGGATTTTGAGGTCTGCCGACAAACTGGCTGCTCGCTGATGCCCATGGGGATGGGTGACCAAGACATGGGCGGCTCCCTTCCATTCGGGGAGCACCGAAGGTGCCGCTCCCTTTTCCTCAGAATCTATCCGCCACAGCGGGTTCCACAAACTGATGGATTCGTAATCCCGCCTGATTTCCTGTTGTGGCTCTCCGACCAATTCACGCCTCAAGGCAGCTGTCATGGGCCGGTTATCCTCAGGTGGGTTGAGCACATACCAGATGAGATTGCGAAAGTCCTGGTCTGGCATTTGTTCGAGACCCTCTGGCATGAGACTCGAAGTGGTTTTTTCCCTGATAACAATGTCTGCTTTGCGAATCACCTGTTCGGATGGGCCGGCCGCCAACAGCGTCACATAGGATTCGGTATCTTCGAGGACTCGCCCACTAAAAGATCGATCGTCTCGGGTTTCAATCACCACATTCTCATAGCCGGCCCCGATGATCTGATTAGGGTTGATCACATTGGCCAGCAGCGCATCCAGGGTGGAACGCCCTACCCCAGTCAGGTCAGGCCCTACTGAGGCACCCTTACCGTGAAGCTGATGACATATCAGACACGTGGTTTCTGCCAGCTCCTTACCTCGCTCAAGGTCCACCTCACCGTTGAGCACGACCTCTCTTTTGCTTGCTATGAGGCGATCCATGTCTGCATTGGGGGCGCGAAACTGGCCAATGCTTGCCTGAGCCGCCCTTTGTATGGATTCATCCCGATGCTGCACAAGGCTCCGGATCACTGAGGCTGGCAGATCAGAGGCTGCCACTTTTCCTTCAGCAATGGCTTCAACAAGCCGGCTCGTCCAAGCATTGCGCGAAACCAACAAGTTGATCGCTTCCAGGCGCGACGGGCCTCTGAGAGAGGACCAAGATGCTATCATCGCCTCAGCCATCCTCTCATCTTCCTGTTCACGCATGGCTCGTATGAGCTCCGGGCTTCTCTGGCCCTTTGGCTCCTGACTGAACCGCTGAAGAAGGGCCTCACTGAGAGCCTGACTTTGAAACCGACTTGCCATGTCCAAGGCCATTTGAAAAAGCTCTGATCCCGTCTTCTCATCGGCTATGAGTTGGACAATGCGACCCTTGGTCGGCGCATCCCCCCACAGGACTCCAAGCTGCATGATCCATTGCCTGTGCTCGGGCTTTGCGTCCTGCAACATCCTCTGCAGCAGCCGCCCTGCTTGGGGCGGAGCAGGCAAACCATGGATAGCCTGACCCTCGGCTAACCCTTTCAAAGCCATCCCAAACATTGTTGGGTCACCATCCAACAGGCGCTCGACCAGATCTGTGGCCCGGACCAGACCAGTCTGATCGGCCTTGTCACAAAGTCGCCTCACCGTCTTGTAGGTGAGTTCACCACTCAAAGGCAGACAATCAGGTCCTTGAGCAATCAACCAATCAATCACAACCGAAGGATCGCTAGCTATCCACGGCTCCGCTGCCATCCAAGTCATGAACGGGATCAAGGGATCGAGGTCTTCAGCCGAGGAACGAATCAGTCCATCGAAAATCGGACCCAGCTCTTCAAGGCTGACTTGAGACCTTGCAGGGGTGTTGATCGTCAAGGATCCCGAACTGTATTGCCTCAAGGCAGTCGCCACCGCAGCCCGCACAGATGGATTAGGATCCAGAGCCAGTTCCTGCAATCTGGCAAGAGATTGCCAGTGATCAGCGCTCCTCTCTCCAGTCAGCCGAGCGGCCCACATGCGAAGGGAGAAATCCTCATGATCCGCTGCCTGGTCCAGGATGGATTCATCAAGCAAACCACTGCCATGCAGGGTCCATAGGGCGGTGAGTCGACCCTCCTCTCGCGTACCCGCATCCATCAACGCCACCAGAGACGCCTTCGAATCGGGATCACGCCTTTCATGCAGAAGTCGCTGAGACGTTTCTCGGTGCCATACATTGGGATGATCAAGGAGCGAAACCAACTCTGAGCTCGTTAACCTGGCTAGGTCCATATTGGCAGCCGGGCGACTGGGAACCGACTTGCCGGGATGGTCTCCGGTGTAGACCACGCGCCATATACGCCCGTAGGATCGGTCCACCCCTTCCGGATCCGCCCTGGCATTTTGATAGCAAGGGTATTTGTCATACCAGTCGGCGATCCATACCACCCCATCCGGGCCTATCTGCTCACTCACCGACCGAAACCAACCATCGCTAGATTGCACAAAATTGTCCATTGCATGGGCCTTGAAGGATGAACCACGCGGTTCAAGAGAATCCATATTCACGGCATTTTCGTGAATATTCCCCATGAGGACGCGCCCCGAAAAAGCCTCGGGATATTGATGCCCCTGATAAATGGCGATGCCACTGTAGGCAGCACGGTAGTGACGATGATCCACGATGGAAGGCAACAGGCCGTAACTGTAAGCAAACTCGGGCCGGCCGGCCTGTCTGACATAGAGGCCTCCTGGAGCCATGTGGAACAAATGATCGATCACGCAGGCACTCACAAAGGCATTGCCATAGCGGTCAAAATCCACATGCCACTGATTGGAGGCACCATCGGAAAATATCTCAAAGCGTTTGGTCAAGGGGTGGTAGCGGGCCACTGCCGCGTTCATGACCACCTCTCCCCTTTCGGGGTGGTCCGGATCAGTCACCTTAGAATGAGTGAAAACACCCTGGGTCATGTAGAGCCAACCATCAGGCCCCCAAGTGAAGCCGTTAAGTAGTTCATGACGATCCTCAAGTCCGAAACCTCCCAGGAGGGTCGTCCGCTTGTCTGCCCGATCATCCCCATCGGTATCCTCCAAAAAGAGGAGGTAAGGAGCCTGCCCGACAAAGACACCCCCGTTGCCAAGCAATAGGCCAGTGGCCAGGTTGAGACCATCAGCAAACAAGGTGGATTGATCCGCTCGACCGTCGGCATCTGTATCCTCTAAAATCCTAATCCGATCTCGAGGTCGCTCGCCGCGTCTAGCCCCTTCAGGGTATTCAAAAAGCTCCAACACCCAGAGACGTCCCCGTTCATCCCAATCCATGGCAACCGGGTTGACCACCTCGGGTTCACTGGCAAAAAGTCTCATTTCAAACCCTTCAGGGACAGTGAAGGTAGAAGGAGCCAGGAGTGGAGGCACCGGTTGACTGGATGCGGGTGCATGGGGTCCGCTGAGCTGCCGGCCTGCACCTTCTAAGCTCCAAGTCGCAAGCATAAGGGCAAGGTTTAGAAAGTGACCAAAGGATAATCGAGGCAAAGGTGAAAGCATGGGGCTCATGAGTTAAACGATCTAGCCGTAGGTGAGTAATACACCAAGGAGGATATGAGGAGATTTTGAGCTAATCCGGGACAGCTGTCAAAATCACATTCTCACCTGTGGCAGCCCAAAAAGGTAGCATACACCGGTGCCAAGGGGTCAGCAAATTGGGCAGGTCGGCGAAGAGCAAACAACTCACGCCAGCAGAGAATGAATCACCTTCCCATGCACATCAGTCAGTCGAAAGTCTCGCCCAGCATAGCGAAAAGTGAACGCTTCGTGATCGAAACCAAGCAACCAAAGGATGGTAGCATGAAGATCATGGACATGCACAACATCTTCCACAGCCCTAAAACCAAATTCATCAGTCGATCCGTGAACGGTCCCCCCTCGAATCCCGCCCCCGGCTAACCACATACTGAACCCGTGGTGATTGTGATCGCGACCATTGATTTTGCCGGCATTGGCGCCAGGCTTAGGCAGTTCAACCGTGGGGGTGCGACCAAACTCACCACCCCATATCACTAAAGTATCCTCAAGCATACCACGCTGTTTGAGATCCCTCAGCAGCGCCCCAATGGGCTGATCGCATTCAGCAGCCAGTCGACGATGATTCTTCTCAATGTCATCGTGATTATCCCAAGGCTGCCCAGCCCCATGCCATAGCTGGACAAATCGAACCCCTCGCTCCAGCAGACGCCTGGCAATAAGCATCTGCCTGCCCTGAACCCCATCCCCATACATCTGGCGAATGAACTCTGGTTCTCGACCGATATCAAAGGCATCGGTGGCATCCATTTGCATGCGATAGGCCAACTCAAAGGATTCAATGCGGGACTCCAGTTGAGGGTCCCCTGGCCGTTGTAAAAGGTGCCGTCGATTGATCCGCTCCAACAAATCCAGTTGATGTCGCTGATCGTCCGTACTGAGTCGCTGATTCTGAATGTGTTCTATGAGCTTTTCCACCTCACGATGCCTCGTATCGACATAAGTACCTTGGAAGACACCCGGGAGAAAACCCGACTGCCAGTTCTGGGATTCTTGGATGGGGTAACCGCCAGGGCACATGACGATAAATCCTGGCAAATTCTGATTATCACTCCCCAGACCATAGGTGACCCACGAGCCAACGCTTGGGCGTACCAAACGCGCTTCCCCGCAATTCATCAACATCAAGGACGGTTCATGGTTGGGCACATCGGCCTTCATTGAGCGAATGACGGCAATTTCATCGATGGATGCAGCCACATGAGGAAACAGTTCGCTCACTTCAATCCCGCTCTGACCGTGCCGACTGAAGGCAAAGGGAGAGGCAAAGGCAGCACCGGTCTGTCGTTCAGTTCGCAAGTTGCCAGTGGGCAGCATTTGACCGGCGCGCCTGGTCAAGGCTGGCTTAGGATCAAAGGTATCCACGTGGGAAGGCCCACCATTCATGAAAAGATGAATCACCCTCTTGGCCTTGCCGGGAAGATACGGGTGTCTAGGCGCCAGTGGCACCTGGTTCGAGGCCTCCGCTCTCGGCACACCAGAAAGTAAGCCCGTGCCCCCAAGCAAACTACTCAAGCCAAGGCTTCCAAAGCCCATACCCAGCTCAGAAAGGAACTGACGTCTACCGCGAGGAGTTGGTGGATCAAGATGAGCCATAAAAGAGGCAATTGGGATAAATTGTAGGTTACCTAATGCCCCATGCCATTCAAGCCAACACTCGATGGGGCTCAGTCAAAGCCAGGTCAACTCCATTTAGATTAAGGCCTAATTAAAATCTGGCTCTTTCGGCTCGGCCAGAGGAGCAGGCTCAATCCGGGGTGCCTTGCTCTGGAAGTTGTAAATTGCCCAAAGCCCCAACCCAACCATGAGGAAAATACCCGCAATACCCCAGGCAAAGAGTTTCCCGAGCCATGGCGTGGGGGTGGATGGATCAGCCAGATGCTTTGAATCCTGATTTGTCATGTACAATCAATAGCCTGAACCGCTGATCATGCAACCCTAGGTCTTATTACCTTCTGCCAGGGAAGCCAAAACCTCTGGATCACGGACATCAACCCATCGCCCCTTGATTTTCAAACCAGCCATCTTACCCCCTTGTTTGACAATGGCTGAAATGGCGTCCGTCAATTCGTATTCACCTCTGGGAGACTTGGTCAATTGAGCCATTTGATCAAATGCTCTGTGGTTAAAAAGGTAAATGCCAGCATTGTAATAAATTGGCGACCCTGGCTGGATCAATCCTTCCTGCTGGAGGGCTTGGAGTTGTTCGGGTGTGGGTTTCTCGATAAGCCGAGTTAGGCAGAAGGCCTCATCGAAGAAATTAATCCCTCCTTTTGTCACATCCTCACCTTCGGTTACAGTCAAGAGGCCATCAAAAGCGTCCTCAGCATACCTGCCAAGCATGTCCTGATAGGTATCTGGACGAACAAGGATGTCACCGTAAGTCAGTAAAAAATCGTCCTCACCGACAAATTCCCTGGCCGGCAAGGCTGCTCTTCCCGTTCCGTCCTGGACCTCTTGGGAGCAGTAAGTGAGTTGGACACCGAAGCGTTCTCCATCGCCAAAATGCTGCTTGATAACCTCAGCCTTCCATCCGGTGATTAAGCAGATTTCATGAATACCTGCCGAGGCCAGGCCAGAAACAATGTGCTCCAGGATGGGCTTACCTTCGACAAGAAGCATTGGTTTGGGGATTTCGTGGGTCAGGCCACCCATCCGGGTCCCCTTGCCCGCTGCCAAGATGACTGCCTTCATACGTTCAGTGGTGGGACATCAAGCTCCATGACAAGCTTCACATGCCAATTCATGACTCAATCGATCAGGCGCCGTATTTATCAAACATCTTGGCATGAGCCTGCATGTGGCGCATGAGGAATTTGGCTTCAAAAATACCCAAAGAACCAAGGTTGGCACCCGTCTCAGTGAAGCGTTCCAATTTGTCGGTCCCAGAAAAAGCCGAACTGAGCAACACCGGTTGGGGATGCCATGAATGGCCCTTCATCGGACATGGGGTTGAATGATCTCCAGTGATGGCGATGACATCTGGCCGTTTTTGCAGCAGTATCGGCAAGGCTTGATCCAGCTCTTCAATGGCCTTTTTCTTGGCTTCAAAATTCCCATCTTCGCCGTGCATGTCGGTGTACTTGTAATGGATGAAGAAGAAGTCATAGTCGTCGTAGATCTCAAGATAACGATTAAACTGCTCCCCGATGGTTTGAGGCCCCTCAACCTTGGTCATGCCAACCAACTGAGCAAGACCTTTATACATGGGATAAACCGCAAGACAGGCTGGCTTAAGCTGGTAGCGCTCCTGAAAGGTAGGGATATTTGGCTGGTGCGCGATGCCTCGCATGAGGAATCCATTAGCCGGCTTTTCATCCTTAAGAATCGGGAGGGCCACCTCGTAAAATGCGTTGATCAGATCGGCAGCCTTCTGAGCCCCGGCTGATTCGGCATTGGCAGGCACTGCCTTGGATATGGGGAGTCCCTCCCGCTGTGGGTCGGTATCAAGGATCGGCCCCTCAAGCCCAGCTCCCCTGAAAATCACCACAAACCGGTGCCCTTTGCCCGGTTGAATGATCACTTCGGCCGAGCCCACTTTTTTGATCTTGTCAGCCAGCAAGCCGCAGAGACGCTCACAAACATCCGTTTCGATCCTGCCGGCACGTCGGTCGGTGACCAACCCTTCTGCATCCAGGCTGCAAAAATTGGCTCGGGCAGCGACATCACCCGGTTTGAGTTCCAAACCCAACCCGAGAGCTTCGATCACCCCTCGTCCGACCTGTGTCTCGATCGGGTCGTAACCAAACAAGGCGAGATGCCCGGGCCCACTTCCAGGGGTAATCCCTGGGGCAACAGGAGTCATCCTTCCCTGAATAGCCTCTCGACTCAGTTGGTCCATGTTGGGGGTTGCAGCAGCTTCCAGCGGTGTCTGGTAAGCGTGATCCTTGACAGCAAGGTCTCCAACCCCATCAAGCACGATAAGGGCCAACTTGGCCTTGGTGGGCAGAGTGAGATTGGCGTAAAGGTCGTCCAGTTTGGTCATATGCGTGTTCAGCGTTCTAAAGATGATGGGTGAAGGGCGTGGGCTCGGAGGCTCTTTCCAGAGCCACCGGATTCACCTGCTGTCCACCCGGCAGGCACGGATATTGGAATCTGGGATTGGCTAGGTCAATGGGATATTCACTCCATTGACTGGTCGACGCTTGAATACTTTGATTGAGAGGATACTGCTGCTCATTCACTGGACGGATTGAATCAATCCTGTTTCCCCATCAGGCATGCTTATCCTATCCCCAGCAGAGCGCCCCATCATCGCTGCACCGAGAGGCGAATGCTGGGTAATCACGGTGACCTCAAAACCAGAAACCCCGATAGTTTGTCCCCCTCCCTGTCGTAGAAGTAGAAAGTGTTCGCACTGCCCCCTGAGCTCAACGCTCACCAATGCCCCTATCCCAACGGGATGCCGTTCAAAGGAGCGCGCCTCCAAAGCACGCAATTCATCCAACTGAAGGGCCAACTCCTTGAATTGCCTGGCGTGCCCTCTGGCTAGATAAGAAGCCTCCAAACCATTGGTATCCCATTTAGTCTCCGCCCTGGATTGCTCATCGGTCGCACCGGCAGCAGCTTGCCGATTAGCCTGATGATGCCTTCTGAGTAAGGCTTCCATTTCAACCTGGAGCTGGTTCAACAGAGTCGATTTATCCATCATTTCTTCTTTGCTTGCCTAGGATGTTTAGGCCTGTCAATCGGATTGATGGCTGAGGATAGCAGGCGGACAAGCCCGACATACATGATCACTGGGTTTATCGACCATGCCCAGCAAAACACAAGGTGTTCGGCTTGACGGGGTCGACCATGAACCTAAACTGAGGCGGGTCGCAACTTTGAGGCGAAACCCGTGTTCATTGCTTAAAGAGCTCTATGCCACAATTTTCATTCAAAGCGCGCAAGCGCAGCGGCGAACTCGTCCAGGGCGTACTCGAGGGAGCTGACCGATCTGCCGTGCTGTCGGAGATCGAGCGTCAGGGAATGCTACCCATCTCCCTGGAGGCAGCCCGAAGCAGATCCGCCAAAGCGGCATCCAAAACGCCCTCCAAGCTCTCGCGCAATGCCAACAACTCCCACACGGCCTCACCACCTTTGCTCAGGGAATGGTTTGGTAAACAACGCAAACCAAAACTCCAGGAATTGGCCACCTACACCCAGCAGCTGGCCAACCTACTCCGCTCAGGGATGCCATTGACAGTGGC
>Ga0181580_10003708_pt1 | contig 12440 bp, 6 predicted proteins | sample 071ome_23_FD_132413 | JGI IMG/M metagenome (GOLD analysis project Ga0181580, IMG submission 132413) | Coastal salt marsh microbial communities from the Groves Creek Marsh, Skidaway Island, Georgia - 071403BT metaG (megahit assembly) | ecosystem: Environmental > Aquatic > Marine > Intertidal zone...
TAATGCATCTTGAATAGCTGTGCCGCCAGTGTTGAATGATAGGGTGTCTACTTTTCCCTCAATAGACACAGTATCTACTTTTATAGAATCAACCACTGTGTCGATTGTATCTATCTTTGTCTCAAGGCCAGAAAGATCAGTGGTAGGTATGTTGCCAATATCAGTAATGGCTGTATCTACCTTACCTTCGATGGAAATAGTATCAACCTCAATTCTATCAACTACCGTGTCGATAATATCAAGTTTAGCTTCAACAGTAGATAAATCAACATTAATATTTAGGTTGTCTATTTTGTCTTCTATGCTAATTGTATCAACTTCAATACGGTCTACAACGGTGTCAATGGTGTCTATTTTAGCTTCAATACCAGATAAGTCAGTAGTGGGAATGTTACCAATATCAGTAATAGCAGTATCGACTTTTGTTTCTATGGCTATAGTATCTACTTCTATTCGATCTACTACTGTATCGATAGTGTCGATCTTTGTTTCTAATCCGCTCAAGTCTGTTGTTGGAATGTTAGCAATATCATTATCCAAATCATCTACTTTAGCAATTAAGCTGTCAAGCTTCTGATCTGCTGTTGTCAAATCATCAGTAGCTAATTCAGATGTAACAGAAACTACATCTAAATCTATTTTGTCAAGATGTTCTACTATGTCTCCAGAGGCACTAAGCACATCTCCAGATACACCAAGCACCATCGTTGATGTGGTCCATAAGTCAGTAGCAATACTAGAAAGGTCTGTAATTACAGTGCCTATTCTATCAAATATGGTTTGTAGATTTTCAGTGCCACCTTGCAACGTATCTTGAGCATTGGTGATGGCTGTTTGGATATTTGTTATATCACCAATAGAGCCACCAAGATTTCCTAACACATCACCTCTAACAGAAGTTATACCTTGACCAAAACTACCCTCTACGTTATACTCAGAGCGAAGAGAATTCCAAACCGCAGAAGCCATTGCTTGAATATCTGAGTCGGTTATTGTATTTACGCCGTCAACGATGTTTGAACGAGTAAGAGATATCGTAACGCCAGCAACTGGATTGATGGGGTTTTCACCAGTTTCTCTTGTATAAATATTGCCTACAATATCTAGTATATATCTCCCATCCCAAGGCTGAATACGCCATCCGTTTTCTAAGAAGAATGTACTGCCCACAAACAATCTATCTGTAATAGGGTCACCACCAACCACAGATATCGCTTCGGGAAATCTAGCTCCGCCATAAACGGGGTTCATCACCCATTCTTTCCAAGCTTCGTAAATGTCTTCACGGACATCTAATGAAGTGATGCCCTCAGCGATAACTATAAGTCTCTTTTGACCGTCAAAAGCAACTTTAGTATCACCAAAAAATTGTGGTGGATCAAATTCTTCCCAAAAAGACCAGTGGCCGTAATTCAGCGTCAAGTAGGGCATTTACTGTATTCTTTCCTTCCATCTCATTACTGTTCTAACATTTGTGTCATGTGTTGTTTCGTGCAAGTGTCTAACCATAAATGTCCAAGCAGGTTGAATTGGTGTAGGTCCATACAATCTATTTTCGTTTGATATTGAGTCAGATGAAGTTCCCCAACCACTACTATCAACAGCTAATAAAGATGTTTTATAATCCAAATCAAATGTCGTTCTTTCATCACTTTCATCCCAAGTGCCGCCACCGATACCACCCCAACTACCTATTCTATCTGATGACTTAGTAACACCACTTACTGTAAACGCTGATGTGTTTATTGTTCCTGTATACCCATCAAATGCTGCATTGCTTCTGGCTTCTACTCCTAAATAAAAGTTTCCACCATCTACATATATAGCTTTTGCTACCGCAGTATGTCCACCAGTATCTAATGTCACCGTATCACCCACAGCTATTGTTCCTGTTGGGTCTGCATTAAGTTGTAACACTCTTACACTTCTATCATCATCAATGTCAGCTTCACTATTATACAACCACGCTTCATCTCTATCTAATAAAGAGAGGTAATACCAAGTGCCATCATTACCAGTATCATTCGTAAGTAAGTCGTGTGTTGTTGTAAATCCTGTTAGATTTTGAGACCCATCATCTGCTCTAAAAATAACTTTTCCTTTATCATCAAAATAATGAATTGTCGTGCCATATATTGGGTGTGAATCATCTTTTATAGTTATTCTTACTCTTTGCACACCAGTTGAATATTTATCATCATCACCTTGTATAAGCTCTAATGGTTGAGAGTTACGAGCAAAAGATTGGTCAGATGTGTTATATACAGCACCCCACTGAATATTGTCTGATAAATCATCAAAGCTATATAAAACTCTATCCTCTGCTAAAAATCTTGCAATTTCAGGACCGTGAGCTAAGTGGTCACCGTATGTATCAACCTCTGTCGTAGTGAAATTGACAGCTGAGAAAGAAACACCTCTCATTATACATTTTGCAAAAATTCTTATTTCAGTGTGTGGATCACTGTATTGAGTATCCATATTTTTTATTTGCCCGTGCGTTTCAGCGGCTTGAATAGTTGTGTTAGATACTCTAAATGTGGTGCTAGTAGGAGTGTCAAAAACTACAAACCTACCATTGTAGTTATTTGTATGAAAAACTTCCGCCTTATCATTCGACACTAGATAATGATCTTGTTGTGTTTCAAAAGTCCAATAAGTTCCATCTGAAGTGGCGTTTTGCAAGTGAAGTGTCATATGTCTTGTTGAATGAGGGTATACTTCCAGAGCTGTTGGAGCATATATTGTATGATTTTCTTTACCGGACCAAGGCAATGAATCCTGTGGTCTAATCGAATACATATATGTTGTAGATGTAGAGTCATGCATAAGCTCAAAAGAGTTGTTGTAATATGCTTTTTCTTGAGCCTCTAACATTGGGTTATAAGTATCATTTGTATATACAGCAGCACCATAAGCAAAGAAATCTTTATAGCCATCGGCAGTTGGACCCATTACTGCTGGTTTTGCAATAGCCCAGCAAATAGGACGCGCTGGGTTAGATAATGGTTGGTGATTTTCTACGTTTGTTGAAATCATTTGGTGGCAAACAATTCTTTCACCCTCATAATAAACTCCCCAACGAGTTCTACCACCACCTAAAAACTGATAATCAATCCAATACAAATTTATTTTAGTTACATCTAAATTCATGCCAGAGGGGTTTTTAGCGTTGCCGCTTCCATCTAGCGTATCAACATTCCAATCAGATTGATTGACTATCATTTGAGTTGTTGGGTTTCCATCTATTGTAAATCTATGTCGGACTTGAAGATTGTTTTCTACCAGTGCAAAGAAATAGCCATCAGTAGCATCGAATGGTCCCCAAAACCTAACAGTGCCATCATCAGCGGCTCCGGCATCACCACAACGAGCAGCCAATTCAAAGACAGTGCCGTTGCCATTGGTTACAGGGTGAAATAGATTTGATGTGTTTGTTACTCTATCGCCTTCCTTATCTACTGTTAATCTATACGCACCAATATCAGCGTCCCAATTTTTTGTACCTTCACCTTCAACTGAGTTAGCAAACTGGCCAAACATTGGATCTTTTGAAAAATCATAGTTAGCAAGCAATCTTGATTGGTCAACAGCAAGTGCTCCAAAGGCATCTAAGTTAGCTTGACCTTCACCAAACCTAATATTTAGTGAACCGAAACGGTCCACATTTGCTGCATATTCAGAGTTTGTGTTACCAACAATCTGTGTTTGGTTTATGTATTCTGAGTAGTATGTACCGTTGACATAAGCTACTAAATTATTATCGCTGTCGCGGATTTCTTGGTTGTCAAGAGGTTCCTTATTATAATATTGAGATTCTTGGTCAAATGTAACATATAATACGCCAGCAGCGGTCGATGCTTCAAGAGCTGAATTTACAACCATTTCCATTGTTTGTCCAGTTACGCCAAGTTCGGGATCGCCGGTTACGGTGTAAATCTGGCCTGTTTGCCACTGGTGTCCGGCATCTTTTGTATCGTATGGTAAAACTATACGATTAGAAACTTTTATTCTATCTCCGGTGCTTTCGGGGGGTATTCTGGTATATCTTCTTTCGCCTGCCATTATCTACCTCTCATTTAGTCTAAATCAACATACAGTTTAGCAAGCTCAGTACGAATAACATTATAGTGACGCATCAATTCCATAGGTTCAACACCTTGCAAACCTTGTGGCAAAACTATATTAATAAGCTGCTCAAAATATTCTATGCTCTCGTCAAGAGCCTTTTTCTTTTCTGCGTCTGACATGGAAAACTCCTTTGTTATAAATATGAAGTGGTGGAATTATATAATATAAATATAAAAAAAAATAGGTAGATGACCTAAGCCACCTACCTATTTTAATAATAAAACTTATTGTTATAATACTATAAAGTATTATTAATCTACGTCTGTGTAGTTTCTTTCCAAAGGAGCAACAAGTGAGAGTGTCAAACCAGTGTCAGTAATAACACCAGAAGCTTTCACATACTGTCCAGAGAAAAGACCGATGGCAACAACTGTGATACCTTGATCGGTGCTGGGTAAACGGCCACCTTGGCCGCTTTCATATTCAGCACTGTCAGAAGCGTAAGCGTAGTTGAATGAATAAACACCATCGTTAGGAACATCGTTTCCAATCTCGCTTCCAACCTTTGTCGTATTACCGGCTTCAATTCTGTTTACCTGAACGGCCTTGATATTACCATAATCATAATCAGTGCCAGGAGCCTGAGATAATGATGTGTAATATGCGTAGAATACAGCCTCATTGTCACCAGTAAGGTTGTCGTTGAAGTTAATTGTAACCTGAACTTCCAATGGGAATCTGTGAGTATCATTAAGATAATCATAGAATAGAATGTTGTTGATGTCAACAGCGTTGATATCCTCAACAAACACCCCTTGTGATGTTTCAAGTGTTGAACCGACAAACTGAACGAGTGTATCAGCGATCTTACCGATACGAACACCGGCTGTGTCATCATCCCCACCATCCAGCGTGCCAAGAAGCTTGATATCGATAGATCCTGTTTGACGAAGTGCCCACTGAGCATATTCATATATAACTTCTTTTGTGACAGTTGGTGTGTCGTTTTCAGCATTACCATCAACAATAACTGTGTATGCTGACCAGTCTGTATTACCACCTTCAACATTGAATGAACCTTCGTAAGTAAATTCTGGGCCAGTGCCTTGTTGTGGAGGCTGTTGGTTGTCGCTACCACCCCATTGGATAGGCCCGATTCCTTGGCCACCATCGTTGTCAGAAGCGACTTCGGTAGTGCCGCCAGAGAAAGTACCGGCATCAGTATTTTCTGGTGACACTGTGGAGCGGCCAGCTACGCGAACGCGATAGTACTTGCCACTACTAGCTTCTCTTACTACTTGGTTTTCAGTATAGAAAGTGAAGAAACTCAAGGTTTGGCTCGATTCTACAGCCATACTTGCGTCAGTTCCATCAATATTGGTTACTGTCAATACAGATCCATCTTCAGAAACAGCAGTAACTTTAAACTGTGTATCATCAGCAGCTGTGATGGCGTTGCCAGTTACATCGATATACTGTCCTACAACAAAACTTGAAAATGTTGAAGCAGCAGCAGTAAAAGTATTTGCTGTTTTGTTTGTTGATACTGGACCAGCTGTGTTGGCGAACCAGTCACCCCAAATGTATAGACCTTCAAAAATGTCTTCAAGATATTGTAAGGCAATATATGTGTTGTTTGACGATGCCTTCGCCGCAACATAATCCAATCTTGCAGAAGCTGAACCATCGGTGACGGCAGAGAAGTCATCGGTACCACCTGTGTCACCTGCCTTCTGTGTAACTGTGAAAGTATAAGGTGCGGATGTAGTTGCACCCAGAGCCAGTACTGAATAACCAGCAGAACGTTCAGGGGTTCCTGTTTGGGCACCTATTGATAGAAAAACAGGAGCGCCAGCATAAAAGCCGTGTGGTTCTGATATTATATAAGAACCACCAGTTCCTGCATCTGTAGTGGCCGTATCATTTTCATCATCTCCAACAATACCACCAGTAACTTTAATACTGTCAGCATTAGCGTTGGCCTGTCCGTCAGCCCCTGTGCCAAGATCCACTGAAACTACTGTATAATCTGTTAGGTTTGTTGGTAAAAGGCCAGTGCCAGACCCGCCGTCAGACAATCTTATAGTTTTATCTACAGCATCTACAAATTTGGCAAGACCGGTTCCACCACCTGCAGCACTACGAACTTGAATGCGCTGTTCCGTAGCGTTAAGAAGCACATTAGCACCAGATTCTGAAACATTGGTTGTTACAACTGTTAGTTCACCACTACCAGGTGTAATTGATTCAATATTAGCACCAATAATAGCATTATCGGCAGTTGTTTGAATATTCAAGTCAGCAGCATTTGACACAGGAAAACGATACACAATGTAAGTCATTGTAGTTACACCGATGTCTGCCAAGTCAGCGTCAGCGTATAGCTTACCTCTTTCTCGGACATACACTTTAAACGTTGTTCTCTGATCCATTGTTACAGTAGCGCTAGCGAGTGAAGTTGTTACTGTAGCAACTTGCCACGCAGCACCGTCAGATAGAGTAGAAATGTTTTCAAGCTCTACAAATGTGGAGCTATTGAAACCACTGTTGTTAGTAACTAATGTTTTGCCGTTAAAATTACTTACACCAGAGTTTGCTATTGTAAGAATATTACCAACTAGGAAGACACTCAAATCTGTTGATGTTGAAAAAATACCAGCAGACCTGGTGATAGTTACTTCGCCAGCATCGGGTTGAGCGGTGGAAAATGTTACTGGATTACCTTCGTTGTCCTCCACCGTGTATACTGTTTCAGCGCCACCATCAACTGCATTGGTAATTTTATAATATCCATTATCGCCAGCAGTCGTTGCGCCAGAAATCTGTATAACTTCGCCTATAACAAACTGGCCAAGTGTTGAAGAAATAGTGTTTGCATCTACCAAAGTAAAGGTGCTATCGCCGTTAAAATCTACACTACCAGTTTCAGCAGCGGTGCCAGCGCCTTGGAAACTAAGGTCATCAACGGCACTGTTTGAAACAAGTAGATAATTATTTACAGCTTCATTCACAGGACCAGTAAAGTCTGTTTCAAAAATTGTAGCGTCCACTGATGGTTCCTGCACGAAGTAAGGTTGGTCTTCATCTCCAAGTGTACCTAGTGTGATAATACCAGAATACTCTCTTCTTACAACGTTACCAGCATCACGTTCAGCCCAACCGGCTGTGCGAATCATCTTTCTTGTTGTGTCATCAGCAGGAACATATCCGTTGATAAACTCAAACTGTTCGTTCGTGATAGACAGCATTGGGAAGTCAAATCTTGTTAGACCTTCAACTTCCTTCCATCTTTCCTTGAAGAAAGAGTAAAGTGCCTGACCTGTTACGCCTGAACCTAAAGCTAAGAGGTTACCAGAGTTTCTTAACTGAACTTTTTTAGCAGGTGCGTCAATTTCTACTTCTGGTGTGTAATAAAGACCGTAGTCATTATCTGCGATAACTTCGCCGCCGGTCTGAGCGCCAGAACTGGTGTTACCAGTGAGCGTCATCACAAAAACAGTTGCGGATGTTATAGAAGATATACGACCTCTACCATTGTATGTGCCAGCGCCGGTGTTTGTCAATGTGACATAATCAGCAACTGTTAGAGTGCCATTTTCACCCGTGTCATTTGAAAAGTTCGCTTGAACTGCTGTATCAAGCAGCTCTACCGTCAATACTGTTGCAGTTGGTGTTTCAGTAACACGAACTGTTGTATTATCATTACTACTGCCAGTTATTACGATGACATCGCCTAAAGCGAAGTTTGTGAAAGCGTTACCGTTTGTGGTTCTGGTTATTGTACCTGTGCCAGCGCCGGTTGACGCAAATTCTAAGTCGGCGGTATAGGCTTCTGATACATACTTCAAACCATGATTTTCCGTACAAGTAACCGTGATATTACCAGACCCGTCGCCGTTTGCATTGTCAACGGTAACGAGTAGATCATCAAGGTCAGTAATCGGAGTTTGAATCCTTGCCATTAATTTTCTCCATATGAAAATAATTATAATTATAATTTTATAACCTATTATTAGTTTTTTATACTATAATAATTATATTTGAGCAACCAATAAAAAACTGATTTTTTAAAAAGATATAAAAGATTATGGGTTGAAATAATTTCTATCTATTCTTTGTTGAATTGGAATAGATTGGTTACTGTTTGACAACACAACCGTATCTAATCTTTCGTATTCATAAGCTAAAGAAATTATAACAATATATATATCAACATCAGATCCGCCGTAAGTATACTGATATACAAAAGTATTATCGTCAGCAGTACCACTAATGCTTACACCAGCAGTGGTTTGGGTTCCTGCACCAGCATCCACACTTTCAACACCCGCAATCATAACACCATCAGTGTCTCTGTGTATTCTTATTTCTGTGGTGTCTTTTATGCCAGTAAGCTCAAGTTGAAATGAAGCAGGTGGTGAATAAAAATCTACATTGTCATCTTGGAATGATGAAACATTACCCACACCATAACCATAAACAAGCACACCCTCTGTTCCAGATCTTAAAGTATTATATATTGCGCCTGCTTTGATAAGAAGCCTTGGTTGATTACCTTTACCCCATTTTTGTATGGTGGTGCTGTCTGTGCCGTAATTTACATCATCAATAGCAGAAGAAGAAATTGCAGCTAAATAATCATATAGTTCTGATAATGTTTCTGAGTTTGCGTCTATAACAACAGTATATTGTCTTACAGCGACAGCAACAGTTCCATCAATAGTAGCTGTCCAACCAGAGCCGTTGCTCAAGCTTTCGTTACTAACATAAGCTGTTGTATTTGTTCTATCAATCAAAACCCAACCGGCTGTACTATCACCTTCTACTATATTTAAAAATGTGCCTGCAGCACCACCATTGGCTGTTATCGTTCCGGACAATGTGCCAGACCCGCCAGTAAACTTCACTAAGCTGTGTCCATTGGTGGTGTCTCTTGTTATGGTGACGGGCGTAGCGCTAAGAGAAAGAGCCAGTAGTGGATCTGATTGTGTTATTTCATCGTCTTCAATGAGGGTAACAGCACCAGAAAATCTTGTGGTGATTGATTGAGCAGCGGCAAATGGTGAATAAGTATATTTATCTACTCTTACAGCGCCAGCGCTAGATGTAATGGTAGAGCTATTAGTTATATATTGTTTATATAACCAGTTACCATCTACTAATCCGCTCGCATTAGATTCAAATGAAGTTAAGTTTTCTGTAGCTGGTACAGTATCATCAGTCTCATAATAGACAACAAATTGAGCCAAATTAATAGCAGAACCGGCCTTATCTTGCACTGTAGCATCAATACTACGTCTTTCGTTTACTCTGTTGCTGGTTGTTGTAACCCAGTTAAAATCACTAATGGTAGTTACGTTCCAAGTAGGGTCAATCATATCCCAAGTTTTATTGGAGTCAACTGCTATGAATGCTTCGTTTGTGCCATCGGTGTTACTAATAAAAGCTACGTCATTTAATGTAAGAGTTTCTGTGGCGGTGCCTGATGTGCCCAAGCCAGCAGTGTTTGTTATTGTCATACCATTTACAACAGTCCCAGCGTCTACTCTTACAAGCTCTGTTGTTCCATCTCTGCCAGCAACACCCAACGCTTGAACGTCTGCATCAAAGAGCTGCAATTCACGGGTACCAGAAATTATCTTAGAGTTTCTTATTTTTGCGTTACTACCATTTAGAAAATTTACGGGCAGCGCAGATCTTTGCGACCACACAATAGAGTCGTATAACTCCCATCTTCCGCCAGAGTTTATTTGCGCCCATACATCTGTACCGCCGTTTGCTGTCTGAGTTATTATAGCACCTGATTGTGAATTGCCATCTTCTTCAAAACCCATTATTAAAAAACCATCTGGTTCTATTAGTAAAGATAAAGAAGTTCCTCTATCAGCACATTCAACATATTCACTATCCACTAATTGCAATCCTGCGTCGCCGCCAGCGGACTGGCCAATGGTTAGAATACGTTGAATTTCGTAAGCACCAGATTTGGAGTTTAGGTTTACACCTTGACCAGCTGCAGCGGCCAAATCATCTATAGTGTAAAACACATCAGCAGATTCATTCTCTGAAGGAGCGCTATCCCAATCTGCGTTAACAGTAACAATAACGGTGGTGCCTGTTCCGGCTGTTTCACTAACCGCCCTTCTTATCTCTTCTGTGCCAGTGCCTCTACGTAAAATAATAATTCTGCCAGTATATACTGCACTATTAATGTCACCGCCAGTAGTTTGTACTGGGTCTGGGCTAGACGTTGTTACATCTACATTATCTTCAAATGTTATTTGATTATTTCCAGTGTTTTGCGATTGGTCAGGTAGGTCGCCTGAAATAGACAAAGCATAACTTGTAACTCTAGCGCCATCACCAGCTGAATATGTTAGTGCCATTTATAAACTCCTAGTATGGTGATTCGGAATCTGATTCTTCTTCATACAATTCAGAATCGTTATCGCCATCAAAAACATCTTGTCTTACTGAGATTGCTTTTAGTATAACACCAAGTTTTGTTTGAGGCATACCATGAACAAAGTTAGGCACATCAGCAGCAAGTATTTCAAAATATTGATTGTCCCACTCAAGGTAGTCACCGATACGAGGTACTATGCCTTGCTCAGTTAGTCTATCCTTGTGCATATATACTTCCAACCGTCTTTTAACGTCTGTTGTGTATTGTCCGGTCTCTGTTTCGGGTTGATCTAGCATAATCCAACAAAAAACGTCCACTGGTTGTCGTGATATTTTTGTGTCAGATTCGCCGTAAATATTGTCTGGTTGAGACAAATCTCGCTCAATTCTCCAATATTTTAGCTGTTGTTTAGCGATTATCTCCAATAATTCGGTATTATAGGAGTTAAAAAGATGCATCGTTCTGGAGTCCCAAAATAGACCATATGGTTGGTCGTTTACCTGTGATTGGAATAAGTCTACCATTTATTATCCCATCATTATAATAGGTACACTCATAGGTATACGCTGAAGTTGTTGCTCCATCATCTCAAACATTTCATTATCAGATCTCATCAACTCAACATCTGATGTTTTCTCTAACATTTCTTTTAATTCTTCACGAAGCACTTGTTGTTTTTCTATACCTTCACTAGCCAGTTGATCGCCATCTAGTGTTATATCGCCGTTAGGAATAGGAATTGATGAGAATTTTCTACGAATACGACCAAGCGTTACCATGCAGTTAGCTAAACACATCTCTCTTATCCAATGCTTAGCAGCACTGTTTAGTTCATCATAAGGCATATCTTTCAGTGGCATGTTATGTATACCCGTTATGCCATTGATAGAAGAATCGCCACCAACTGCAAAGTCTGGAGAGTATGGGTCGATGTCAACGGTGTATTCTATCCACACCTTTACTGTGCGAGGTGCTAACGGTAGTATAGTAAGCTTTGAGCCTTGAGACCAGAAAGAATAGTTAGATCGTCTTACCTTGTCTGTGGTCTCTATAGCTCCACCTCTGAGCAAGTCAGCATATATTGGGTAGATATAAAACATGCCATCACCAGAATACGATTCGTATCCAAACTCTTGGTCCATCACATTGGTAGAGGCAAATGGGTCAAAGTATCTTGTAATAGCGCTGGGGTCATTATGCCAGACTTTACGAAGCTGAATTGTGTTAGCTCCTGTGCCAGTAATGTAGTCACCCACTGATTGATTAGTTTCTGCATCAACAAAGTCTGTCAACATATCATACGTCTGAGATGCATCGCTAACATTGGCGTATGCTTTTCTGAAATTTATAATACCGCCCACACCAGCTTCTGTAGCTATCGGGTTAGCTAATCTCATCATAAAATCCAATGTCTGGTGTGGAAGTTTGTTTGTCAAATCCTGCGTTGTAAAATCTTTTGAAAGACCCAGCACGTTACTTAAACGATTCATGGCGTTATACTTATTCACCATAGCGCCATATTCTATATTAGAGGATTCAAACATCGTGAATATTTGCACATTGTCAAGCTCTACAGGAATTTTTGGCTCACCCAAAGAGTGGCGCACAAACTTAACTATACTTGTAGCTTCAGCAGATAAGGACGTTAGATTTTCATAAAGAGGTAAATCAATCGTTGACTTGTCGGCTGTGAAGTCATAGTTTCCAAAAACATTACCACTAGCTGAAATAAAATCGGAAGGAGTAGTGGTGCTTGTAAGCTCATTAAAAAAATTTTCAAATGCGATGGCTTTTCTCCGTGATGGTTTGTCCTATGTATAAATATATTGAGATAAAAGAAAAACCCCTTAGTAAACTAAGGGGTTTGAAATAAATAATAAAATAATTTTTTGAGAAAACAAAATCTATTTTTTTCTTTTCTACAAGTCTGTCTCACGTTGTAATCTTTTCTAGATTTTTCTAA
>Ga0181580_10003710_pt1 | contig 12434 bp, 13 predicted proteins | sample 071ome_23_FD_132413 | JGI IMG/M metagenome (GOLD analysis project Ga0181580, IMG submission 132413) | Coastal salt marsh microbial communities from the Groves Creek Marsh, Skidaway Island, Georgia - 071403BT metaG (megahit assembly) | ecosystem: Environmental > Aquatic > Marine > Intertidal...
GTGCACAAATACTTGCATTGTTGGCTGGTTGCGAACGTTCAGCGGTCTTAAGCAATGTTATTGATAGTGGTGATCGTCTGGATTTTTATTCAGAAATCACAAAACTTATCAATCAATATGCTGACAATGATGTAAAAATCTCTCGTAAAGACGCTAAAGATGCCATTATGCCAAGCTTCTATGGGTCTACTAAAGCACCCAAAGATGTCTTTGGTGAAGGCGCATTGTATGAAATCTTTCAAAAGATTATGAGCATTGCCTCGCCAGGTATCTGGAATCTAAACAGTATGTTTTTGGCTCTCTGGGACTCTGCTGCATTAGAGTATGCTTGGGTTATGCCTGACAACTTTCATGCTAAATTCAAAGTCAAACAAAATGTGCAACATAATTTCACATTCTTGGGCATGATTAATACCGTCACTATTCCTGAAAACAGACCTATTGAGAATGGTAAAGCTCTTGGAGCCAACATTATTCATTCTCTTGATGGTATGGTAGTGCGTGAGCTTACAGCGCGCTGTAACTACAATGCTAAACATATTAGCAAATTACGTAAATGGGCGCTTAGCAATGTGCGTAATATTAGCAAACATCGCTCAAAAGATAAAACTTTACGGCGACTGCTTATAAACGCCAGATATTCTCAATATTATCCTGTGCGTATGCTTAGCTACATTGATAAGCATAACATTGGATTGGTTGATCGAACAGAACTATTAGAAATGCTTAATAGTCTGCCTATCAAACCATTTGAGATTCTTTCAATTCACGACTGTTTTCGTGTGCATCCCAATTATGCCAACGATCTGCGTAAGCAATACAACATCATTTTAAGCAAACTGGCTCAGTCAGACATGCTTAATTTCATTGTGAATCAGCTTGGTAACAAACTGCCTATTCACATTCCAAATCGAGAAAACTTAGCCAAAGCAGCTATACAAGCTGACTACGCTCTTAGTTAAAGGAGGACCAACTATAGCACATAAAATCACGCCTTTTGCTAAAGTTCAGAAACCTGAAAAAGAAGCAAAATTCGAAGTAAACAATCGCAAAGAACGGCGCCGCCGTAATTCAAAGAAAACAACAGCTAAACATTTTCCAATAAATTTCTTCGCTAAAGAAGAAAAAGCTGTTAAATGGTAAAAATCTTAAATCATCAATGTCCTATCCCTAAAAAGGGGTAGGATATTTTTTTAACGTACCCGCCAGCTTTTTTTGTTTGGAAAATAAAGCATGAAAGGTGCGTTATGAAAATCACAAGAATATCTCCTGTTACAGGTAAACCCAATGAGCGTGATATAGCTATTACGCCAAAAGAGCTTGTAGATTGGTATGATGGTAAAAGCAGTTTAACGCGTTTCTGTAACATCACAGAAGAAGATCGTGAATTTCTTAGATCAGGTATGACAGATGCTTGTTGGAATGAGCTTGCTGCAATTGAAAAAGATGGAGTCGTTTAATGGGTATGTTTGCTATTTCTCCTAAACAAGCCAAAACAGAAATCATTGAATGCATGAAAGCAGGCATAACACCTTTTCTTATTGGTAGCCCAGGCATTGGAAAGTCTGAATGTGTTTATCAAGTAGGCGATAATTACAATTTAGAAGTTATTGATCTTCGTATGAGCCAAATGGCCCCAGAAGATTTGATGGGTCTGCCTATGCGTAAAGAAAACAAAGCTTTTTTTGCTCCCTTTAATATATTTCCTTTAGAAGACACACCATTACCTCCAGGCAAAAAAGGCTGGATACTCTTTTTAGACGAATTGCCTTCAGCTTCTCCTTCTGTTTTAGCAGCTTCTTATAAAATTATTTTAGATAAAATGGTTGGTGGACAAAAACTTCATCCAAATGTTGTTGTTATTGCTGCAGGAAACAAAAGTACTGATAAAGCTATTGCTAGAAATATTGGTACAGCTTTGCAATCTCGTGTGTGTACAATTGAAATTGATGTTTTTAATGAACCGACATTAAAACATTTTCATGAAATTGGTACAGATCCTCGTATTATCGGTTTTCTTGAGTTTCAGCCTTCTAAACTTCATAGCTTTGATCCAAACCATAATGATCATACGTTTGCTTGTCCACGTACATGGCAATTTGCATCTAAACTTATCAGAGGCAAAGAATACAAAGATATCTCTATTGTCTTATTAGCTGGAGTTTTATCTGACGGCGTTGCAGAAGAATTTTACACATTTTTACAAGAATACGAACGGCTACCAAAATACACACAAATCAAAGAAAGTCCTGAAACAACGCATATACCTGCAGAAGGCAGCACTAAGTATGCTTTGGTTTCAATGCTTGTTGATTATACGAATGAAGAAACAATTACAAACATTGTAAAATACATCAAACGTCTTCCTCCTGATTTTCAAGTTATCTACTTCAGAAATGTAATTCGTAAAGATCCTGCACTAAAACAACATGAGGATTTTCAGAAAAACATTCTCGATCTAACAAGGTTTATTTACGATGACGATGATACTTCCGCAGCCGCTTAATATTGCCGCTTTAGATAAAGATTTCGCTAAAACCAAAGCCAAGCTGTTTACTTACAGAGGTGCTGGTTTTCTAGGCTCCTTGATGGCAAACCATAAATACATCTGGGATGAAGACTGCGAAACAGCTTGGTGTGACTCTGTTAACATTGCTTTTAACCCTTATTTTTATCGTGATGTTCTAACTTCAAAATCTCGTGTGACAGTATTGGCTCACGAAGTTTGGCACACAGGCTGTGATCATCATGGCCGTGTTGGTGGACGTGATCCTGAAATATGGAACATAGCAGGCGATCATCTTATTAATCTCATGCTTGAAGAAATGGGATTTTCTTTTGAAAACATTGAATGGGCGCATAAAGATCCACGTTTCAAAAAAATGAGCACAGAACAAATCTATGATATTATTATTAAAGAACGTCCTCCTATTAATCTAAAAAATCAAGACATGCGCCCTATCCCAAAAGGCACAAGCAAAACAGATACGCTGCGCAAGATCATTAAAGCAAAGCAAAGCTCTCAAATGTGCAAAGAAGCTGGCGTTATCCCAGCTGAAGTAGAAGTGCACGTAGAAAACTATTTACGTCCACAGCTGCCTTGGGAAATTTTACTTGCAAAGTTTATGACAGAAATAACCAAAGACGATTATTCTTTTAAACGTCCATCCAGAAGATACGAAGATGAATATCTTCCATCACGAGAAGGCCATAACGGGCTAGAGCACTTAATTTGGTATTGGGATATTTCTGGTTCAATGACCAATGATCAACTCAATGTTACTAATACTGAAATTAAACATGTTTATGACACATACGCTCCAAAACGTATGACTGTCGTAACATTTGATACAAAAATTCAAGACATTTTTGAGTTTCACGAAGGTGACGAGTTTAATAACTTAATTTTGCACGGCAGAGGCGGTACAAGTTTAGACCCAGTTTACCACCATATTAAAGAGAACCAACCCACAGCAGCTATTGTATTATCAGATTTGCATTGCCACCGCATGGAAAACAATCCCGGATCTCAAATTTTGTGGGTTGTAATTGATAACCCAAAAGCTCGAGTGAATTTTGGTAAAATAATTCACATGACAAAAGAAATGATTCAAGGAGCAAAATCATGACAACTGCATGGAAATACGTAGGAACTGAAAAACTATCAAAAGATGATGAGCGCCCTATCCTACTGCAAAAATTGCGTACTATGACTGTCACAGGCGAACTTAAAAGCCCTATTGTTCTTTTATACGAAGGTTATGGTGACAGCGGAGGCATTGAAGAAAAACCAGATAAATTACCAGAAGAAGCAGAAGATTTTTTATGGGATCTGCTTGTTTCTCACGAAGGCGGTTTTGAAAATAATGAAGGTGGACGTGGAGAAATTCATTGGGATTTAGTAGAAGATAAAATTACTATTGATCACGTAGAATTTTTTACTGAATCCAATGAACGTTCCCACGAATTCTAATGGCACACGCTTTTCATCATGCGCAAAGCAGCGCTAAAAAGTTTGGTGGTGTGCCAGAAGATTACATTGCCATTCATAACTGGTTTGATGAAACCAAACAATTCGAACCAACATTCAGACATCGTGCGTTACGACATCACACCCAAGGAATATTTGAGTGTGAAAAAATTTTTGGCATTACAATTACAAATAGTGATAGTAAACTCGTACCTGTCCGATTTATAGGTGAACAACATGTTAAAGAAGATTTTTCAGGAATAATTCCAACAGTTTCGGACTGGTTAAATAAAATTCCTTTTCAAAATTGGATGCAACCTAATCCTGCTTACATGCGTGAATTTATGAAAAAAATAAATGAAAGTTAACAATAAACTTAAACTAAATACATACAAATTGTAGGCAAACAAATTTTTAATTAAATTACATCAAATCAAATCAAACCCAACCAAAGAGATTAAAATGAGCAGAGAGAAAAAATTTAAACCTGAAACTCTACTTGTTATACAACTTTACTTAAACGGAAAATCTATAAAAGAAATTGCACATTTACAAAAAAAGACCCCAAACAGCGTTTCCGCAATTATACATAGAGCTAGAAAACACATGCCAGAACTAGAAAAAGAATTTAATTTTATTTCTTATCAAACAAAATTAAACGTTAAAATTGGTTCATTATTGCCATCAATTTTAATAAAATTTTCCCCAGAAATTCAAAAATGGATTCTAGATAAAACAGCAAAAGGAAATTACGAAAGTATTGCTTCTTTTTTTAGCGATCTTGTTGCAGAAGCTTATTTTTCTGATCAAGACTCTCATTAGCAACTTTTTTTCTATATTCTTTCATAAAGGTTACTCTATTGCCTCTAAAGAAAAGATTTGGATTAACCCAAAATACATTAGGAATTTTAGGAGACAAAAAGTTTTTTTGAATCAGTTCTTTTAAACCGCGCTGAAATGTTTTTTCAGACATATTAACAGCTTCTCCATTAAGTCCTTCACCAAACCAGTAAAGCTGTACGCTTTCAACATAACCTCCAGACATCTTTTCTTTTTGGTATGCTTCCAAAATTGCTTGAAAAGTACGTGATGCAGTTCGAGACAAGTCAAAAGCCAATCTGGTCCCTTCAACAAACACTTTTACAAAATGTTCTTCATCAACAGTTTCTACTGTATGAATTAAAGTAGATGCAGTAATTTCACCTGTCCCTGGATCTAAAAGATCAGATGGTGTAGAACGTGTACGAACCAGTTTTTGACGTACGCGTATTTCGTTGTGTTCAACAAGTGGGTTAATGTTTGGAGAGTATTCTAACTTTCTTAAATTTACTTCTTTAGTAGACAATTTTGATTCCTTTTTTGTCTTTACAAAAGACAGTCAAATTCTTTTAAAAGACAATTGCAAGGTATATTTTGTCTTACTAGAGTCGTTTAATGTCTTATAATAGTCTAATAATGTCTTACAAAAACTTAATTTTGTCTTTTACTTACTGGTAAGCTATTGAAAAATAACGATTTTTTCTAGGCCTATTCTCACTCTCATTTAAGCACCGCTTAGGGGTAGCATAATGCGGGGCAAGATTCGCTTCCATATAGCAAGTGAATTGAACCGTTTTATGTTGCTCCCCTAAGCTCATAAACATGTGCAAAGCACACAATTTTTATTTAATTCCTTCTTGTTGAGCCAAATAATGTTTCGTTAAAATCATTAACATGTCACCATTTGTACGCCTTTCAGCTGTCGCTAATGCTCTGAAAAGATCGTAATCACGTACGGGCAAACGAATAGACATTTGTTTTGTAGGATTTGGGTCACGCGATGCCCAAGCTTTTGTTGCGCTATTTTTCTCATCAAGATTTGATTTTATAAACGCACCATATTTGCGATCAAATTCAGCATCACTTGCTTCAACAACAGACGCTGTAAAATCTAATTTACGATTAGCCATGAGTACCTTCCTTTTCAGTAAGCGGTCTGAGAAGTTCTAAAAAACACTGTAATTCCTCTTCTAGTAATTCAGCATTTTCTATTGCTCTAGAAACACCATAAGTTTCTTTTGGATCTAAATTATAAAGATCGCCCCCATCTGTATGCAGCGCAGAATAGGCCATACGTCTTGTAAGTTCTGTAGTAAAAGATCCAATGTTTCGCCTTACTTGCTCGTTCAATGACTGCGCTAGGCGATTTTTACGGCCAGCTTCAGTACGAGCAAATAAAACACGAAACGCTATTTCTCGACGCGCCATACGCGCTAAAAGACCAATTTGATCTACTGTCTCAATAACAGCTTGAGCATCCTGTTGCTCATCGCCCATAATAAGTAGAACCAAATCACTTTCAGCCATAACAACAGAGTTTGTCATTGTAGCTGCGCCTTCTAAGTCAATTAGGACAAAATCTGATTGTTTATTTGCCCATTCAATTTCGTCTGCTATTGTACTTTCTCCCTGAGAAGCAAGCACAGTAAGGTTTTTAAGAGTGACAGAAGACTTTAAAGTTTTGTTATGCCAATCCATTAATCTTTCTGCTGGATCAGCGTCAATTAACGTAACTAAATGGCCTTTTCTGGCAAGAGTTGTTCCTAATATAACTGCAGACGTAGTTTTTCCTGCTCCGCCTTTAGACGTAGCAAACGACAAAATTGTCATTGTAACTGCTCCTTATACCTAAAAACACCTAAACATGTTTTTAATACAAAAGCAAATCAAAATACAGAATTTACAATCAAAGCAAATCAAATCAAATAAGGAAACCTAAATGCCTCTAACAAAAGACCAGCAAAAAGGCGCTGATGCTTTCTTTCAATTTTTATTTTCTCCTGCCAAAACATTTGTTCTTTCTGGAGGTGCTGGAGTCGGAAAAACATATTTAATGTCTTACTTAAAAAATAACATGCACAAACGTTACAATGAAGCCTGTGCACTTTTAGGTGAACCAGTAAAATACACAGATGTAGTGTTTACAGCTACAACCAATAAAGCTGCTGAAGTTTTAGAAAAAGCCGTTAATGAGCCAGTTAAAACAATACACACGTATTTGCATCTAACTGTTGAACAAAATTTTACCACTGGCAAAACAACAATAAAACGCACAAATAAATGGCTGCCAATTAATAATTCTATTATTTTTATTGATGAAGCTTCTATGATTGATAGCACGCTTTACTCAGAAATATTGCGAACATGTTTAGACTGTAAAATTATTTTTGTGGGAGATCATGCACAAATGGCTCCCGTCAAAGAAGAACTTTCACCAATTTACAGCAGCGTTATTAAGAAAAATTTTATTTTTCTCTCTGAACCAATTCGTAACGCAAACAGCCCTGCCCTAATGAATTTATGTGATCAATTGCGTAATACAGTTGAAACTGGCAACTTTACTCCAATCAAAGAAGTTCCTGGACATATTGAATATCTTGATAAACAACAAATGCAGAGCAAAATTGATGAAACGTTTTTATCTGAAAACGCAGATGCCCGCATTTTGTGTTACACAAACAAACGCGTACAAGGCTATAACGAACACATTCGTGCGTTACGTGGAAAATCTGCAAAACTTGAACCTGGCGATATTATGGTCGTGGCTCAAAGTTATGCAGACAAAGGCATCGTCTTATCTGTAGAACGCGAAATCATTGTAAAATCTGTAGAATCTCAAACTCTTACATATAATTTTAATGTTCAAGAGCCTCATGAACCAGATTTAGAATATTACTATGCTCGTATAAAACTTTTAGGAACAACAGATTATTTAAAAGTAAAAGTCCCAAAAGATCCTTTATACCTAGATAGTCTACTTAAACGCATGGCAAAAAAGAAACTTTGGCAAGACTATTATATAGCTAAAGGTACGTTTGTAGACTTACGCAGCAAAGAAGCTTGTACAATTTATAAAAGTCAAGGCTCGACATATCATACTGTTTTCATGGATATTGGAAATATTGGTACGTCTTTTAACCCACAACAAGTTGCTCGTATGTTGTTTGTAGGCGCGTCCAGAGCAACAACAAAACTATATTTGTTCGGAAAACTTCCCGGCAAATACAATCAAACTGTTACGATTGCAGGAGACAAATTAAATGTGGAGTCATACGAAATATGAATTAATTGCTTTTATTACTGAAAAATTAGTCCAAAGCGAATCAAAGCATTTGAATGGCTTGGAAAGCGAATTAGTCAAAGAACAACAAGAATATTACCCAAAAGACTTAGGCTTTTTAATAAACGGCACATATTGCTCTGGTTCAAATCCTTATGTAAATAACGCACCACGTCATTCTTTACATAAAAATTTAGCTGATAAAGGCTATAAACTTTTAGCTGCCTATTCTCAGCTGACTGACGATAAAAAATATTTTATTCAAGCTCTTAGTATTTTGTTTAGAGAATGCAAAACAATGCAAGATATGCGAGATGCTGTTCCAGAAGCTTTACTTGTAGCCTGCCCTGAAACATTTCAAAAAATGAAACGCCAAAAAATAGAAGGCTGGTCTATGCGAAATACAGATGTAGGCACAAGTAAATTTGAAAAACTTAAAAACAAAATCTACTCTTATTTGGCTAATAGGATGTTATTCTAATGCAATACAGAACTTTTTCTGAGCCAAAAAACTCATATAAATATGCTATTTTGACTCAAAAACTGGAAGCAGAAGGTATTATTCGAGAGTACCTAGCCCCTTACAATATTCCAGAAGAAGAAGTTATTGCTTACCAGCTGCATTTGACAGGTAAAAAAACTTCTCGTGCAGAGCAGAAAGAATTTATAAACGACATTATGCCTATCTTAGAAGATATGCAGGTTAAATACATCATCATTACAGAAGGAGAATATTTTAAAACTTTAACAGGCACCACAAAAGCAGAAGCTAATCTAGGGTATGTTCTTGATGTCACTTACCCTGAAAACAACCCCTACCCTTTTAAAATTATTTTTTGCCCGAACTATCGTCAGGTTTTTTACGATCCTAAAAAAGCTCGTGCAAAAATTAGAATGTCTCTGACAGCGCTGTGGGACCATGCACATGACGTGTATGAAGAACCTGGGCATGAAATTCTTAAAGACGCAAATTATCCCCAGACAGCGTCTGAAATAAAATACTGGCTTGACACGCTTATAAACATGGATCGCCCATTAGCGTGTGATATTGAAGGGTTTTCTTTAAAACACTATTCTGCAGGTATTGGCACCATTGCTTTTGCATGGTCAGAAAATGCTGGTGTAGCATTTCCTGTAGACCTTTTGAGCCAAGCTCATGAAGCACGTGCTGTCAGAGATCTTCTTAAAAACTTTTTTCAAAAATTTGAAAAACCCATTATGTACCATAACATCAGCTATGATGTTTATGTGCTTATTTACCAGCTGTTCATGAAACATCTTAACGACACAGCCGGACTTTTGGATGGTTTAAAAGTTATGCTTGATAAACCATGGGATGATACAAAACTTCTTACATATCTTGCTACAAATTCTTGTGCCGGAAATGAGCTTTCTTTGAAAGTCCAAGCACAAGAGTTTGCAGGTAATTATGCTGTAGAAGAAATCAAAGACATTCGTAAAATACCTCTTGATCAACTGCTTGAGTATAATCTTATTGATGCTTGCTCTACACAATTTGTGTACAACAAGCACATTCAGACTGTTATAAAAGACAATCAACACGAAATTTATCGGTCTTTATTTCAACCCGCAATTAAAGACATTATTCAAATGCAGCTAACAGGTATGCCTCTTGATATGGAAGAAGTGCTTAAAACCAAAGTTATGCTAAAAGCAGATCAAACCAAAGCACTGCAAAACATACAAAAACACAGTTTTGTACAAGGATTTACAAACCAACTCAAAATTGAATGGGCTGAAAAGCGAAATACAGAACTTAAAGTAAAACGTGTTACAGCCCTTGATTGTCCTTTAAAATTTAATCCTAATTCTGGGCCACAGGTGCAACGTTTATTGTATAATGAGTTAGATTTGCCAATTATTGAATACACAAAACAAAGCAAATCTCCTTCTGTTTCTGCAGATACAATAGAAAAACTTAAAATACATGCCACAACTCCAGCAGTTCTCGATCTTTTGGATCAACTGCTAAAGTTTAAAGCTGTCGATAAAATTATTTCTACTTTTATTCCTCCAATGGAAAGCGCCTTGCAAGGTCCAGACGGAGGATATTATTTATTTGGCAACTTTAATCTTGGTGGCACTGTTTCAGGTCGCTTATCCAGTTCCAGCCCTAACTTACAAAACTTGCCAGCAACAGGTTCTAAATACGCTAAAGCGATTAAAAACTGTTTTCGCGCCCCACCCGGTTACTTAATGATTGGTTTAGACTTTTCATCTTTAGAAGATCGTATTTCTGCGCTTACGACCAAAGATGAAAATAAATTGAAAGTCTACACAGACGGCTACGATGGCCATTCATTGCGTGCTTACGCATATTTCAAAGAACATATGCCTGATATTGATCCAACATCTGTTGAAAGCATCAATTCTATTGCTCAAAAATACAAACAGTTTCGACAAGATTCTAAAATGCCAACCTTTGCTTTAACGTATCAAGGTACAGCCCATACGCTAATGGTTAAAGGCGGCTTTTCAGAAAAAGATGCTAAAAACATCGAGAAAAGCTATCACGATCTTTACAAACAAAGTGATGATTGGATTGCAGACAAACTTAACACAGCGTCTCAAACAGGCTATATTACAGCTGCATTTGGTTTACGTGTACGTACACCATTGTTACATCAAGTCATTAGAGGAAACAAAGCCACACCTCATGAAGCAGCCGCTGAAGGTAGAACAGCTGGTAACGCACTTGGTCAATCGTGGTGTCTGCTGAATTCGCGCGCCAGCGCAGAATTCATGCAGAAAGTCAGAAACAGTAAATATGCTACAAAGATTAGACCAATCGCGCATATTCATGATGCTCAGTATTACATCATTCCAAATGATCTTAACATATTAGCTTATGTAAACGAGCATCTTGTAAAAGCTGTCGAATGGCAAGATCATCCAGACATTGCTCATGACACTGTTAAGCTTGGTGGTAATTTATCTATCTTTTATCCATCCTGGGCAGAAGAAATAGAGCTTCCAAACAATGCAGGCCCAAAAGCTATTCAACAAACCATTGCTGATCACTACAAAAAGAAAAACAAATCAAAGCAAAGCAGTTGATTTGTTGTGAAAGCATAGTAAAGTTGTTTCCTATTTTGGAGGAAATTCATGCAAATTACAAACATCAATGACATAAGTTTGCCTCTTGCTGTATGGCTCGCAGCTGACAGTTATGACTTTACCCCCAATGAATACGCAATCTCTGCAACGTCATTATTACGTCCATTGCGTCAGACTTTGCTCGAAAGACGACTGACTGTTGAGACAAAAGAAGTGCCAGATGTTTCTGATTTCATCGCAGCACGTATGGGTCATTCTCTTCATGATGGGATCGAACGTGCATGGAAAGGTGATTACAAAGAGTCTCTCAGACGTCTAGGATACCCTGAGAAGCTCGTAGAGGCCGTCAGAATTAACCCAACTGAAATTCAAGAGGGTGAGGTACCAATTTACTTAGAACAGCGCTCACAGCGCGAATTTATGGGGTATACCGTATCTGGCAAGTTCGACATGATCCTTGATGGCGAGATAAATGATTTCAAATCTACATCTGTTTATACCTACATAAACGGAACCAATGATGAAAAATACATACAGCAGGGCAGTATTTATCGATGGCTTAATCCTGATAAAGTCACCAAAGACCATATGCAGATCCAATTTATCTTTACAGACTGGTCCCGTGCACAAAGCAAATCAAATCAAAACTATCCAAATCAAAGAATTGTATCTAAAACTTACCCGTTAATGCCACTTCAAGAAACAGAAACATGGATTAAAGAGCGTCTTACTCAAATTGATAAATTTAAGAAGACGCCTCAACGTGATTTACCACGTTGTTCCGATAAAGATCTTTGGCGGGGAGATACAACTTATAAATATTTCTCTGATCCAAATAAAACAAACGGACGGTCCACAAAAAACTTTACGGATAAACTGCAAGCTCATTTGTTTCTGCAACAAAAAGGCAAAGGCATTATCATTGAAACACCCGGTAAAGTAAAAGCTTGTGGTTATTGTCCAGCATTTCCTATTTGTACGCAAAAGGACGAATACACCCATGAATGAGTTTTGTTCTAGTAAACATCACCCTTTTATTGAAGAAGTTACGGAAGTTTTGTCTCATAGAACACAAAACAAAGACAAACCGTTTTTTCGCATACTTGCCACATATTATTTGTTTACTGTTGTAGCAACAATGGGCGCTAAACTTATTTCAAAAGAACGCGGTGAAGTCCCAGTAAACGGCTATGCTGTTGCATTGTCTCCATCAGGTACTGGTAAAGGTTTTTCTACAAACCTATTAGAAACTCATGTTTGCCAAGGTTTTAGAAAAAGTTTTATTGA
>Ga0181580_10003715_pt1 | contig 12431 bp, 12 predicted proteins | sample 071ome_23_FD_132413 | JGI IMG/M metagenome (GOLD analysis project Ga0181580, IMG submission 132413) | Coastal salt marsh microbial communities from the Groves Creek Marsh, Skidaway Island, Georgia - 071403BT metaG (megahit assembly) | ecosystem: Environmental > Aquatic > Marine > Intertidal...
ATCGTCAGATCACGGCCGAGGGAGGCGTATTGCCGCAACGCCTGAAAGGTCATGATCTCCCTCGGGGCTGGTCTCGGCCAGCCAGAGGGCCATCCCAGAACCCTGAATAAAAGGACGAGACTGACCATCGATCCCGCATACTGGGCCAACACGCTGGCCAGAGCAACACCCGCTATGGTCATCCCGAAACCAAAGACAAGAACCAGATTGCCGATGATATTAAGACTGTTAATCACAACAATCTGGATCATGCAGTGTCTGATCCGCTGAAGACCGAAGAACACCCCGAGCATCACCATATTGAAACAGATGGCCGGACCGGCAAAGGCAAGCAGGGTGATATAGACCCCCATTCCTTCCAGCACTGCCTCCGACGCCGTCAGAAAGGATCTCGCCACCAACAGGAATGGCTGGCAAAGAATAAGAATCAATATCCCGATATTGATGGCGATAAAAACCGCCCGAAACAGATGCCTGAACACAGCATCGTGATTCCCCGCCCCATATGCTTGCGCCACCAAGCCTGTCGTTGCCATCCGCAGAAAGCCAAAAGCTGTTGTGATCAGACTGAAGACAAAACTGCCGAGGGCAACAGCGCCGATATAATGCGGACTGCCAAGGTGGCCCATGACAGCAGTATCAACCATACCGACAAAAGGGATGGTGACATTGGCCAGCATGATAGGCAATGTTATGGCCAACACCTTGCGGCGCAGGGCCTGACGCGCCGACGACAAATTCAGGCTGTTTTCTGATGAAGTTTTCATGTCTTATGTCTATCCTAGACAAAGTAACGTCAACCCGCCACGTTGAATGCGCATTACGCCGGAAGTGACCATGTTGTTTTCACCCATAAACCGGACAAGCACAAGAGCCATGGTGATACTTGCCCTGTTGCTTGGGGTGCTGGCATTCCTGCCCGGAATTGACCGCATCCCCCCGATGGACCGGGACGAAAGCCGGTTCGCCCAGGCAAGCAAACAGATGCTCGAAAGCGGTGATCTGGTCACGGTGCGCTTCCAGGAAGAGCTAAGGGCCAAGAAACCGGTGGGAATTTACTGGCTCCAATCAGCGTCTGCCGCCGTTTTCGGCAGTGATGCCATCTTGTCCTACCGCGTGCCAAGCCTCATTGCCGGTTTTGCCGTGATAGGCCTGGGGTTCGGGTTGGCGCGGCGACTCGTCACGGCGAGAGAGGCCGGTTTCGCCGCCATTCTCATGGCTACAGGGCTGGTCATGGCCGCTGAAGCGCATCTGGCCAAAACCGATGCCATGCTGGTTGCGGTGACGCTGGCACAACAGGCGCTTCTCTTTCGGATATATTCACTTTACAGGGACAAGCATCACATCTCCGGTCTGCTGGCCTTGGGTTTCTGGGCAACGATGGCGGCCGGAATTCTTATCAAAGGACCGATAACCCCGCTTGTTGCCGTACTGACACTGGCGGTGCTGGCGGGGCGTGAACGCAGCATCGGAGTGTTTGGTGCCACCCGCCCTGTTCTTGGTTTCCTTACACTAACGTCACTGGTGCTACCCTGGGTCATGCTGGTCACCAGCGCAACAGACGGGGCATTCCTGTCAACAGCCATCAAGGGTGATCTGGTCGGGAAACTTCAGTCAGGCCAGGAATCCCACGGAGCTCCTCCGCTTACCCACCTTGCCTTGTTGATAATCACTTTCTGGCCGGGCAGCCTTCTTCTGGCACGGGCCGTACCAGCTATCTGGACTAAGAAATCAACGCCCGAATTTCTGTTTCTTCTGGGCTGGATCATTCCTTTCTGGCTCATCATTGAGCTCACGCCGACCAAACTGCCCCATTATTTTCTGCCGGTGATGCCGGCACTGGCGATATGTGCAAGCCTGGGTGTTTTTTATCAGCTTCCTGCCGGCAAAAAAACGCCTGACGATGCGACCGATCAGAGCGGTCCGTTCAGGCCGGGCCGGATCAAGAATCTCTTTACCTTACGGACAGCCATCATCGGCTGGGAAGTCTTGTTCGCGCTGGTAAGCATAGGTCTTGGAATGCTGGTGCTGGCGGCAACCACGTTTTACGGAGGTGACCGTCTTTATGGCTGGATCGGCCTTTTATTGGCGGTGCTCATCGCCGGAGCGTCGGTTTTATGGACCAGATGGCAGAAACCCGCATCGATAATTGCGATTGCCGGTCTGGCCGCCCTGTTTCATGCCAACACCTTTGGCTTTGTGTTGCCGTCACTTTCGGATATGCACCTTGCCCCCCGCATCACATCCACAATTGAGGCCATCACCCCACCGGCAGAAGCGGTCGCCGCCGCCGGATATCACGAACCTTCGCTTGTGTTCAGTCAGGGCACCGACACCCTCCTTTTCAGCCCTGCCGAAGCAGCGCTTTTTCTGGGCGAAGGCAGGAACGGGATTGCATTGGTGGAAACACGTGCGCTGGGCAGGTTTATGGATACGGCAATACAAGCCGGGATCAGCCTTGAGGAAGTGGCTAAAATCAGGGGCTTTAATATCTCACGCGGAAAGCGCGTGACCATTCACTTCTTCCGCGCTGCCAATTGACGCCTGATCCGTGCTTGAGTACAACGTATTTTCATTAAAACGAGATACAGCATGGCCTCTTCAACGACCGCCCGCCGCCAGACCAAAAGATCACCATCTGCGCCCGAACTCAGCGTAGTGGTCCCGGTGCTCAATGAGGCGGGGAATATCAAACCCCTTGTGATGGCTATTGTTGACGCCTTCAAAGGCCGCAATATCGAAATTGTCTATGTTGATGATGGCAGCACGGACAACACCCTGGCCGAACTCAGGGCGTTGCAGGCGGAAGTGCCGATGCTGCGGGTGATGGTTCACTCCCACCGCTCCGGGCAAAGCGCAGGGCTTCGCACAGGCATTCTTGCCGCCCGCGCCCCGCTTATCGCCACCCTTGATGGCGACGGGCAGAATCTGCCGGAAGATCTTGTCCGCCTTGAGAAGGAAGTGCATGCCCATCGGCCCGGACTGGTCATGGCCGCGGGCGTGCGGGTGAAAAGACAGGATGGTATGGCGAAACGATACGCTTCGGTCATGGCCCGGAAAATCCGCCGTCTTTTACTAAAGGATGATCATCCTGATACCGGTTGCGCCACCAAGGTTTTTGACCGGGAGCTTTTTCTTCGCCTGCCATATTTTGATCATCTGCATCGGTTCATGCCGCCACTGGCGCGACGCGAAGGCGCCACGGTACTGGCTGTTCCGGTTGGACATGCCGCACGCAGTCAGGGCCAGTCCAAATACCGCACCCTTGATCGTCTGCTTGTCGGAATGAGTGACATTTTCGGGGTGATGTGGTTAATTCGCCGAAGCCCTAAAAACCTGAACGTGGAAGAACATAAAAATCATGGCTGAATTTATCGCCTATCTTTCCGCCGGTATCGAGAGCTGTGCTGTTGCCGTATCCTGGTTTCTGATCACGCTTCTCCCCTTCCTGCCTCAGGATCTGCCTCAGCAGCCCGAACGGGTGATGATCGTGGTCGGTTTCGGCGGACAGTTCCTTTTCGCCATGCGATTCATTATCCAATGGCTGACTTCCGAAGGTGCCAAGCGGAGCGTTATCCCCGTGGTGTTCTGGTATTTTTCCATCGGCGGCGGGTCTGTGCTTCTTCTCTATGCAATCTGGCGGCAGGATCCCGTCATCATCTGCGGCCAGGGGCTTGGTCTTTTCATTTACGTGCGTAACCTGATTTTCATTTTCCGTGAACGAAAAGAGGTTTCAGACCATTCTTCGGAAGACGGTACAAATCGGCCCTGACAGCCCTTGAGATCAGGGTTTTACCTGAAAGGCCACAACCCGTATCTAGAGATCGGTTTCCGCCATACGCAGAATTTCATGCCAGTGCTCTTCGGCAATCGGCATCACGGAAAGTCTCGACTGACGGACAAGCGCCACCTCGGAAAGATGGGGATTGGCTTTGATATCGGCAAGCGTCACCGGTGTCCGCACAGGCTTGACGGCCTTGACATCGACCATCCCGAACCGGCCCGAGGCGTCCGTCGGATCCGGGTGATAAAGAGCGGATACCTCGACAATACCCATGATCCTCTTTTCATTGACCGAGTGATAGAAAAACCCGAGATCACCTATTTCCATGGCTTTCATGTTGTTGGAGGCCTGATAGTTCCGCACCCCGTCCCAGCCGGTACCATTTTCTCCGGCGGCGACCTGATCATCCCAGGACCATGTTCCGGGCTCGGATTTGAAAAGCCAGTACTTCATTGATGTTCTCCTCTGGTTTCTATTCAATGTCGGCGCTGGCCCATTCGCTGTCAACCGGGCGAGAGAGAAGCCGTCTTATCTCTGCCGTGATATCTGCCCCGTCGAGCACCTTTACCACCGCCTCGGTAATGGGCATTTCAATACCTTCCGTTTTGGCGCGGTTTAAAATGACCGGCGCCGAGCGTGCGCCCTCCGCCAGTTTGTCTGGCAGATCCGTACCCTTGCCAATGGCAAGCCCATAGGCAAAATTGCGGGAATGCGGTCCGGCGCAGGTCAGCATCATGTCCCCCAAACCGGCCAGACCAAAGAGAGTTTCGCGCTTTCCACCCAGTTTCAGCGCAAACCTCGCGGCCTCAGCAAGTCCCCTTGTGATCACGGCCGCACGTGCGTTATCGCCGAAATCAAGACCGGTGATGATACCGGAAGCAATGGCAATCACGTTTTTCACCGCACCACCAACAGCAACACCGACCGGATCATCGCTTGTGTAAACCCGAATCGAGCTGTTCTCAAAAAGAAACGAAAACAGTCCTGCGGCGTCAGCATGGCCTGATGCCGATACCAGCGCCGCCGGTTTTCCTTGCGCGACTTCATCGGCAAAACTTGGCCCGCTGAGCATCACGGATGGATGTGGCAAAGCCCTTGCCGTGAATTCAGGGATCAGCGCATTGGACCCGGGCAACAGGCCTTTCGCCGCCCAGGCAACAGGAATATCTGCCAAAAGATGAGAGGTGAGGGTTTCTGCCGCCATCTCGGTCGCTGCCACCGGTAACACCACCAGGGCCGCGTCCACCCCTTCAAATACGGGCGCCGGATCTGTCGATACAAGGGCTGGCGCCGATACAGGCTGATTGATCATGGGGGACCAGCCAGCCATAAGCTGATCTGCCATTTCCGCCTGCCGGACCAGCACCCCCACGTGGTGACCCTGGACAGTAAGTGCCGATGCCAGCGCACTGCCCCATGCCCCGCCGCCGAGGACAGCGATTTTCCTTGGCGTGGTCATGTCCGCACCCCCCTGCCTGCAGGCGGTACAGCATCAGGATCAAGGGGCCAGCGTGGACGTGGCGTGAAATCAAGCTCATCGCCTGCATCGCCTGCCTTTTGTCGTTCGATAGCCGCCCAGGCAATCATGACCGCATTATCTGTGCATAATCCGGGTGGCGGGGCATGGAAAGCAAATCCCCTTTTTTCAGCGACCTCCTCAAGTCTGGACCGTACCTTTGCATTCGCACCGACCCCGCCTGCCACCACGAAAGCAGGCCTGGCAACATCATGGTCTTCAGCAAATCGCCGCATCGCTCTCTCGGACCGACTGCCAAGGCTGTCTGCGATTGCCCGTTCAAGAGAGGCGGCCAGATCGGCGACAGAAGCATTTCGTTCTTCACCTTCAGGCAGGGGAGCAATATCGTTGTGATACGCCGTACGGATGGCCGTTTTCATACCGGAGAAGGAAAAATGGCAACCCGGTTTGTTTTCAAGTGGCCGCGGCAGAACAAATGCCTGATCATTTCCGTTGCGTGCGGCCGCCTCTATCCTTGGTCCGCCAGGCATTCCAAGACCAAGTATCTGGGCAGATTTGTCAAAAGCTTCACCGGCAGCATCATCAAGGGTTGTGCCATAGCGGATATAATCCCCCGGCCCCCGAACCGCCAGGAGTTGCGTATGCCCGCCTGAGACCAACAGCATCAGATAGGGAAAGGGAACATTTCCGGTCAACCTTGCGGTCAGCGCATGGCCTTCAAGGTGATTGACCCCATAAAAGGGGATATCACCGCCAAGAGCAATGGCTTTTGCCGTCACTGTCCCCACCAGCACACCGCCGATAAGCCCGGGCCCGCCCGTCGCCGCCACCGCGCTGATATCACCCATACGAATACCCGCTTCGGCAAGTGCCTTTTCAATAACTTCATCAATCAGGGTCAGATGGGCACGCGCGGCCACTTCAGGGACAACCCCGCCATGACGGGCATGATCGTCAATCTGGCTGGCAATGATATTTGCGCAGATCTGCCCATCTGTGGAAACCACCGCCGCCGCGGTTTCATCACAGCTGGTTTCTATTCCAAGAAACATTTCAGCATCTGCCATTTGACACACCTGTCCCTTAAGACGACTTACCTGACATTATCATACACCAACAGATCTATTTTCCTTTACCAAAGCCATAACCGCAAGGTAAAGAAAGGTATGCATGATGATCCTTCTTTTTCCAGTGATCAGCCGATCAGGCTTGCCAGCCGGGCCTCGCCCCTTGCCCTTGCCCAGACCGAAGAAGTTCAGGCCCGGCTTGGCCCTATACCAAGCCGGATTGAAACATTCTCCACCCGCGGCGATGAAGTGCTGGACCGATCGCTTGCAGAACTTGGCGGCAAAGGTCTTTTTGTCAAAACCCTTGAGGCCGCTTTGCTCAGGGGAGATGCGGATGCGGCGGTTCATTCTGCCAAGGATATGGAAAACCATGTCACCGACGAAACTTTTATTGCGGCCTATCTTGAACGCGAGGACAGGCGTGATGCGCTCATTGGCCCATATAAGGACCTGTCGTCCCTTCCGGAAGGGGCGGTGATAGGCACCGCATCCGTGCGCCGGGCGGCCATGTTACAGGCCCGGAGGCCGGACTGCACACCTAAACTCTTGCGCGGCAACGTGAATTCAAGGCTGAGGCAACTTAATGAAGGCAGATATGATGCCATCATTCTTGCCATGGCCGGAATACGTCGGCTTGCACTTGATATCGATTACAGCCCCCTTGATGAAGATATCTTCCTTCCGGCGGCATGCCAGGGCGTGATCGCCGTTCAGGCCCGGGAGGAGAAAACACCTCGCGGCGCAGCCATCAGAAATGCCCTCACGGATCTTGGTCACAAAACCACGACATGCGAGGTAGAGGCCGAACGTGCCCTGCTCGCAAGCCTTGACGGAACCTGCCGGACACCTATTGGCGCCTCGGCGCATCTTCGGGATGGCATCCTGACCATGAAAGCCTGTCTGCTCAGCCTTGATGGACGCCAATGTTTCGAAGCAGAAGACAAGGCCGGCGCCGGTGATGCCGCCACTCTTGGTGCGGATCTTGGGCAACGTCTTCTTGATCAGGCGGGCGGCCGTGCCTTTATTCTGGCCCAGAAAGACGGGCTCTGATCATGACACCGGTTGTGCTGACCACCCGGCCGGTGGAAGATGCTGAACGGGATTGCTCGTATCTGAATGCTCAGGGCGTGCTGGCCTTAAGCTCCCCCATGCTGGAGATAAAGGATTGCCCTTTCACTCTGCCGCCGCTTGATACTATTGATGCCGTTGTGCTGACCAGCCGGCACGCCGCGGCACGACTAGAAGGGGCAGGACTTCAGGATCTGCCTTGCTTCTGTGTCGGCAAAACCACCGCTAACGCTGCCGGAGATGCCGGATTGAACCTGATACATACCGGCCCGGGAGATGGTAAGGGGCTCGCACGTCTTATCGCGCAGCACCCCCATACTTCGCTTATCTGGCCCTCAGCAGTTGATACGGGTTTTGATATCGGGGCGGCGCTGGAGCCGGAAGGCATAAAGACCCACCGTGTCTCTGTCTATGAAGCGGCCCCAGTTGCAAGTTTCAGCCCTCAAAGCCTTGAGGTGCTGAAATCAGGGAATGTTCGTGTTGTGCTGGCGCATTCAGGGCGCGCCGGTGAACATTTCACCCGGATGATCAAAAAAGAAGGTCTTGGCCATCTGCTGAAAACCATGACGATGATTGCCATCAGCGCCCGCGCCGCTGGACTTTGCGGCACAGACTGGCATAGCATTATAGTGGTGGAACAGCCGAGGCGGAGAGCTATGCTGGACGCCGCTGTTGCGGCTTTGAATAGGGTACATCCACCATCGGAAAAGAGGTGATCATGGCAGGCCGGAAACAGAAAGCTGAACCATCTGGCAAGAGCTCCAGCCAAAAGAAACCAACCCGGCAACCAGCGGATGTTACCATCGAGGCTACAGCCGAAGAGGTAACAGGCGAGGATGTGAAAACTGATACAAATGCCAGGTCGGATGCTATAAAACCTGAGCAAACTTCTTCAGATAAATCCTCTTCCTCCGGAAAAATGACCTCATCTCAGGCAAAAGGTGCCGGGCGCGCTGGTCTCGCCACGGTGCTTGCAGGAACAGCTCTTCTTTTGGGGTTGGCCGGGGCTGGTATGGCCGGATACTCCTACCATCAGATCAGCCGACTTGAGGCCCGGCAACTGGACATGCTGGCACGGATTGAACGTATTGATCAGCGTATTGCCGAAATGGCTGACGCGGCCCTCTTGCAGCAGCAGGAAGAAGAGCTGAACAGTTTTGGCCGGCGGCTCGACGATATCACGAATGATTTCGGCCAAATGCTTGAGCAGATTAACGCCATGGGGGAGACGATCACAACCCGGCTTGCTGAACCGGGGCGGGAGATAATCGATGCCCTGCAAAAACGTCTTGACGAAATTGACCAGCACCTCTCAACCCTCAATCTTAAGAGCAAAAGCACGAACAAGGCCGAGCCGGATCAGGCTGAAGGAACACTTGTTGAAACACCGCCATCCGATCCTCCTGCCGAATTGATACCATCACCATCTGCTGCGGAAGAGCCATCTGCTGAAAAAGAAGTGACCCCTGAGGATGCGGAAAAGCCGAGCTGGATGGACTGGATCAGGGATTTTATCCGCGTTGAACGTATCGATAGCAGCGAGTAACCGATGATCCGCCGTATTTTTTCCCTTATCCTTCTTGTTGCGCTGGTCGGTGCGGTTACGACGTTTCTGGTTCGTCAGGAAGGTGTAACTGTCATTGAATGGCTGGGGTGGCGGATTGAAATCCGGACCAGCCTGATGATTGCCGCGCTGCTTGGACTGATCTGGGTGGTGGTTGCAACAGACCGTGTGTTCGGGTTTATCGTCAACCTGCCAGACCGGGTTACAGGCGGGATCAGGGAACGTCGCCGGAAACAAGGCCCTCAGGCGCTTGCGCTGGGGCTCGTTGCGGCCTCGGTGGGTGATCGTAAAGAAGCCCGGCGTCAGTCCCGGCGGGCAAAGCATCTTGTCGGTCAGGACATGCTGACGGATCTGCTCAACGCCCAGGTGGCTTCGCTGGAAGGCGACACTACTGCTGCGTCAAAATACTTCCAGCAACTCGCATCTTCAAAGGAAAGCGCCTTCTTCGGTCAGGCCGGACTGATGCGGCTCAACGCCGAAAATGGCGCGGATGAAAAAGCTCTCACCGCAGGGCGGCAGGCGTTTGATCTCAATCCCAAAGCTCCCGCTCTTGCCCGGGCACTTTTTGTTCTGGAAGCAAAGCACGGTCACTGGGAAAGAGCCATCACCGCTCTCCTTGCCGCCAGACGCCATGACGTCGATTCTTCCGCTGAAGACAGTACAAGTGAGTTCAGCTACGATCATGCGCTTGCAGCCCTTCATCTTGAACATGCGCGCCGGGAGGCCGGGAATGGCGCGATGAAGACTGCCCTCAAAGCATTGGATAAAGCCCTGCAATTTCAGCCAGGGCTTGTTCCCGCGGCACTCCTGCAAGCGGAACTCCTCCAGGAGGCAAACAAGACGAGAAAAGCGCTGGCGGTGCTGGAAAAGGCCTTTTTGTCATCGCCCCATCCTGAACTTGCCCGGACCATGGTATCGCTACACTCTCAAGGGAATACCAAAGCCCTTGCCCGGCTGACAACGCTTTCCGGCAAAGCCGGCAACCCGCCTGAAGCTGCGCTTGCCACAGCACAGGTCGCGCTGGAAACCGAACTATGGGGTGAGGCCTTGCGTCTTGTTGAGACCATACCCGATGACATACGTGACAGCCGCGCCTGGCAGATCCTTGCTGATATCGCAAATCATGCACCCGATGACCATGATGGCGAAAAATCTCCATGGCCGGAACGCGATGCCTGCCTTATCCGCGCGGCGACGGCGCCACGGCCTGCGGGCTGGACCTGTGAAGCCTGCGGGTCCGGCGCCAAAATCTGGCATTCCACCTGCCCGTCCTGCGGCCGTTTTGCAAGCCTGACCTGGAAATAAGGTTGAGATTGACTTCCGCGAAGGAAAATCCGCCCGCCCGAAGGGCTCTGCCTTTTGCAGCTGAGGGCATCTGTTTACTGCATTCCTAAATCCTGATGATGATTTTCCTTGCCTGAAATATCGGGATCAGGTAGTTCGGACAACTTGAGGGCAGATAACACGCTCACAAAAATGCTGGTGTAGCTCAGTCGGTAGAGCAACTGATTCGTAATCAGTAGGTCGGAGGTTCAAGTCCTCTCACCAGCACCATTTTAAGGTGTATGCAACTGATATGTAAGCATATTTATGTGCTAACAGGTCAGATGGCGTACAGAATGACGTACAATCAATCCTCTCATATCCGTGTTCGTTTTGGCATTTATCACTTTGTCAGGCGTGTCCCTGCAAAAAGGTTGACTAAGTCACATTTAATTGGAATGTTGATTGGCAATGTAAATGTGATACCGTTTAATGGCCCTACAGGATACACTGACGAGCTGTAGCGAAATCTAGCTAAGTAATTGCTTTCAAGACTGTGCAGGAGGTGTGTTTCAATCATCAGCCTATATTAGAGATTTGTAATTATCCCTATGGACGCTGAAGACAGGCTTCCTTTTCCCAGCCCCGATGAATGGCCTACATCGCTTGCATAATCATAACGAATAGCTATGTCAATTGTATCACTAAATGAATAACGCCCCATGATACCAGCTATGAAATTTAGATTAGTTGATGTTGACCGGGGGCCCCTATCTGTTCCCCCAACACCGTTAAATTCCAGATTATTGTATATTTCATCTTCAACAAAAAAGACCCCGGCTCCTAATGATGGAGATATTTCAAATTCTGGGGTGATAGATATGGGGTAACTCAATGATGTTTCCAAAGAGGTTACAGACCTTGATGCCGCGCCTGTTAGCGCATTGCCACCACCTGTAATTCCAAGATTTGAAGACCTTGACTTAAACATCCCATATTGAACAATACCCATCTCCAAGTCCAATATTTCATTTATAGGCATAAATAGCATGACGCGATTAGAAACATCTGTTTTATCGTCAGTCATTGAACCTGAAACAGTTGTTACAACAGCTCCAGTGGTTAAGTTATAAGTATTACCTGAATAATTTCCCCCGCTCATTCTGGCATCTGTTTTGGATATTCCTCTAAAAATGCCTATTGAATATCCAAGCGGGTCTGCATTTGTTTCATCACTAGCAGTATCTAATCCATGGACAAGATGAAGCCCAATAGTTCTAAAATCTTTTTTGATGTAGCCGTTATCAATATTGTTGATGTAGTCAGTCTGACCGTCTTTATTTACCTTGAAATCCAATCTTATTGATGTTGTATCGGAATATTGATACTGAGCGCCAACTCCATAAACAAGTTGAGAACCAACATGGGTTTCCTTCGTATTATTAGGGTTGGAAAAAACACCGACCGCATTGGCCTTTGTTGTGCTTGTTTCAGACCACCCAACACCGAAACCTAAACGTGCATAAGGTAAAATACCATAAAAGTGATTTTCAGGTTTTATTATTAATGAAGGATAAATACCATAAGTGTCAGATTTCGAGTTTAAAGTAGCGCCAGAAACACTTCCCGTAGATACTTGCTTACCATGAGCTTCAAAAGCTATTTCAAAATCTAAGTTTTTACTAACCGGAACTCCAGTGAATACAGTAAAACCAATCGGTTTCTGGTCCATTTTGCTAAATGTTAGGCTTGAAGCTTCAGCATCTTCTGCTGTCCAATCAGAAAAATCTGAAGAAAGTATACCATACCCCCAAAACCATTTTTTATTTGATATATCTTCAGCACGCGCCAAACTTGAGACAAACAAAATAACCACAAAAAATGCAAAAATTTGGACTCTCATAACACTACCTCAAAAAATTAGTATAAATATATATACTTGCAATCAAGTAGTTGGCCTAGAGAGAATACAGGATCATGCCTGTTATCGATAAAGTGCAGATACGTAACCTGGCAGTAATGCTTATGTAACTGTGCATTGAACAACCCGTAGGAGATATCAACAACATCTCACCAGCACCATCTAGATCCCCGTTTCTGCCATCGGTTTCATCCGGCGTAGCGGTGAATTGGCCTAGAGCGGCTTACCCACGCATATTGGCGCCATTGGCATCATAGACGGGCCCGCCAAGAACTTGCGCCTCATAG
>Ga0181580_10003720_pt1 | contig 12424 bp, 6 predicted proteins | sample 071ome_23_FD_132413 | JGI IMG/M metagenome (GOLD analysis project Ga0181580, IMG submission 132413) | Coastal salt marsh microbial communities from the Groves Creek Marsh, Skidaway Island, Georgia - 071403BT metaG (megahit assembly) | ecosystem: Environmental > Aquatic > Marine > Intertidal zone...
AGCTTTTGTGAGTATTTTGCAACCTTATATAGTGATGGTTTAGCCATGTAATTGTTATTATGATATTTGTGTCCGTCTAATTGACCGTCATCGTCATGACCATGGTCAAATTCCATATTAATCTGGTCTAAATGAGGAAATCGACTAAAAAGAGCGTCTTGCATATCATTCATATCTTTTGCTCCTTGACCATACATGTGATCAGAAATAAAGTTATAATCTTTGTCATTTGTTTTTCTACAGCCACACCCTGTACTACATCCACAGTCACCTTCATACATTGCTCCGCCGCACTGCTCACACATTTTGCCCTCTAAAAGGGAAGACTCCATTGAACCACACTGCTCACACATACCTTCATAGACTTCATTGCAACCACAGCGACTACATGTAGAACCCCCGCCAAAATTAGAATAAGAATCAGAAGGTTTTGACATTGTCATATTGTGAGGTGATCTTGCATTAGGGTTAAATCCCGTATTTCTATAATTATCTTTTCCGTTAGGCTCTATGATTGCATCTTCCCCAACCATTTTTGATATTTCTTGCATAATCAAACGCCTAATCATGTTTTTTGATAGTTTGCTCATTTTGTCTCCTAAAATATAGATCCTGAACTAATATTCTTTATTAAATATTCAATTCTATCAGATATTTCATATTTCTTGGCGTTTTGTATATAAAATTTTACTTCTTCTTTTGTCATATCACCAAAGTCTTTTTCCTTATGATCACATATTTTAACATTAATACCGAAAGAAGCTAAGTTTTTTGCTATTTTCATAGTTTTTTGAAAAGCATCAGGATCCATACCTAAAATAACAGGAGTATTATTTTTTACTATTTTTTGAAAAACATAATGACTTTCATCAATCCAGCTGCCTAAAATAGGAATTGTGTTATCAATTGATTTAATTGCATCAAAAATACCTTCGACTAAAACAACAGGCTGTGACCAATCTATTAAATGTTCATTAAAAATAATTTCTGTCTTTTTCCCATCACAGTTTTTATATTTTCTAATGCTGTTTTCATCATAACTTCTTGATAAATAGAAGTTAAGTTTCATATCTTCTGAGAATGAAGGAATGATAACTCTGTTAATAAATTCACTTTCATTACTTATACCTATTTTAAATCTAAGAAGATCATCAGAATTACATCCTCGTTTGTGCAGATAACGCTTAGCAATCTTTCCTTGCCTGGAATTATCAAGATATAATAGTTTAAAATCAACAGGCAAACTAATTATGATTGATTTTTCTTTTTCATCTTCTTGCTGTAGATTAAAAGCTTCTGAAATTCTTATTTTTGTTTGTGAATCAATTTTGCAATTTTTAAATGCAAAAGAAGCAACATTTTTTCCTTTTGACTCGCAAACCCAACAATGATATATTCCTTTTTCTAAGCATATTGAGAGCTTTTTCTTTTTAGAACTAGTTCTACTATTTTCTTTGCAAACTGGACATGTAACAGATACATTTTTACCGCTATTGGCAATCAAAGATTCACCAAATGCTGACTCAATTAAAGATATTTTTTCTTGTTTTGTCGTAATTTCCATACTACAACAATAACTAGCTATCTTTTAAATTACAAAATAAGCTCTGCCAATTACGTAAGCATCTGCCATATCATAGCATGCGTCTAATCTTCTTACTTGTCCTTGATTTCTGCCTGACTTAAGTACTTTTGTAGGCCAATCTAGTTCCGGATTGTCATTCATTACCCATTCTAATACTTTTTCTTTTGTCGATCTAGACTTGTCTTTCTTATCAATTTTAAGATTAACTGCTTTTCTAGCTGAATTTACATTAATAGCTTCTGATTTAAGACCAAATATTTCGTGACATATCCATCTAACAGTACCGTTAAACTGTGCTAATGTCATTAGTGTTTTTGCAGAAGATAATCCTGGTCGAAATGCTTGTAAATTTTCTTCAACAGCTATATATTTAATTTCGTAATCCTCTTTAATTTTAGACATTACACGTTTAATTTCTTTAGCTTTTTCATAAAAGTCTTTATGTTTACTTAAGTTTATATAACTAATTAATTCTAGATCATTCTGATCATTAAAAATACAATATCCAGTGCAACTAGTTGATATGTCTAGTGATAATAACATTAAAAATCCTCTTTTAGTCTTATAATAAATTCATCTTCTTCAGTCTTAAAAATAGGCTGGGAGAAGTTTGCTTTCATTATAATATTAAGGTTATCATCGTGGATGTTAACTGTTGTTATGTACTTTGTTGACAATTCTTCATTGTTTGCGCCATTTGTTGGGCTAATATTTTGGTATGTTGGGTTTGATGATGAGTTGAACATCTCCGGATATACCGGTATGTTCAGTATCATTGTATGTAAGTTTTGTTCGCCTTTAAAGTTAACGTCTAGTTTGTCTTTTGATAAATAAAATAAATGAGGTGACTTAACTAAAACAATACCTTCATCGTAAAAGATGTTGCCTACGTTATTCCAAGTTGCATGTTTTGTCAAAGCATCTGCTCTATACAAAGATCCTCTTTTATTATCTCTAAGCGTAATTTTAATTTTTTGTTCAGATCCTGTTAAGTTACTATCAACTAGCTTGAAAGATCCTGGGTGAATTCTATTTCCGTAATATAAATTAGATATATCAGCAATCATAATTTCATTACTACTAACATCTCTGGTTCTTTGTGCTATTGTCAAAACAGAACCTGGAGCAACACCAGGATTTTCAGGAGAACTACCTGCAATTTGTTTAAATATTTCCCCTTGCGTTGCAACTAAGCCTTTAAATAGTGAACTAGTTAATATTAAATTTTCTAAACTTATCAAAGAGTAATTAGGAAAACCACCTTTTTCTACATTCCATTTTTCGCTACTTGACATTTCTGAATTGCTTAAAACAAAATAATTAGGTGTAAAAAGCCCGTTATCATTAGGCAATATTGTCATATTTCTTTTAACAATTGAACCTGATGAATAAACATATTGATCAGCAGTTATGTTTTGTACAGTTGTATTTATTGTTTCTGGAACTAGACCTAAATGCCTAGGGTTATTACCTAAGACAAATTCTCTAGTAAAATTTTCAAGATTAATCATTTTTCCATTAACACCAAAAGAAAAAGAAACATTAAAAGGGTCGTCAGTTGTATCAGCTGTTTTTTGGAATGGTGTTAAAAGAACTTGTCGCACCCTAGTTTTTGGATAAAAGAAAGGTGGTACATAAAAAGTTAAATTATTTAAATTTTCAGGACCGTATAATTTAGCTGTTTCTCTTTCGTCATTAAAATCAGAAGAAACTGTTCTTAAAACTTTATTATATATTTTGATTTCATGAACTTCACCATTTAATGGGTGACTTAACATGTGTTCTCTTAATGGTGGGTCTGAGACTACACCATCGACCATCGGTAGAAAACCTTCATTTTCTGCTGAACCTGAATTTAAAAAACTGCCAATTGTTGAATTACTGGCATCAAAATAATTTCCAACAACTAATGCAGCCGGAGAAAGATCAGTATGAGACGATAACGAAGAAGAGTTTATGTAAAATTTTGTTTCTAAGTCGTCAACAAATATAGAACCATACCTATTATTATAATCTTTTCCCCATTGCACACAAACATGATGCCAATGATTTTTATTTAAAAAGTGAGATGAAGTAAAAATCAGATCATTAGGGTAACTACCTGCTGGTGATGATGGATTAATTTGTGACGGTGGTATATCAGCACTTTGACTAAACTGAACCAATATTTTAAAATTATCTGCGCCATTATTTTGATCTTTTTTTGACCCTGAAATAATAGATATTGCAAATGAAGAAGATAAGTGAAGAACCGTCCCAGGTTTATAATCACCGCTATCTGATCGTCTAGGATTAATCCAAAAATTAATACTAAAATTATCAGTTAAGTCATATGCATCATTAATATTAGGATAAAGAAGTGCCGACCCTGTAGGAATATTATTGCTACTAAAAAAATTTAATGCATGATAGTTGCCATAACTAAATTCACAATTGTCGTATCTATGTTTGTGATGTGGCATTAAAACTTTTCTAGTTATATTTTTTATTGTTCTATTTTTATTTAAATTAACTGGTTGATCAAATCTAAATATGTCTATTGTTTTTGTATTTTTTATAATTTCTGAAGAAGCATTAACTGAATTCATATAGTTTTTCAGCTTTTCATTTAAATTATCTTTGTTTGCCAATAATTCTGATAAAATATTTTTAGGGCTAGACTCAGTATCGACAACTAATTCTATGTTGCCATTATCATCCTCTTGTTCTCTATACACTATTTCTTGCTTGAGTGTATGAGACCTAAATGGAGAAACATAACTTGAGCCTGTAACACCCATACCTATTGACGAAGATATAAAATGTGTTTCAGGCTTAAGATTTAAAGTTACTCTTTCAAAGTTATTGTTGTCAATTTTGACAAAAGCCATATTTTTCCTTAAAAATCAAGTCTAACTCTAAAAGTAAGATCTTTTTCATCGTTTTTCTCAACAGGTCTTGAGAGTTTAGCAACAGCTAATAGCTCTTCGTTTGCGTCATAAAGACCAATGGTTGTAATGAAAGAGAAAGCTTTTTCAATGTTTTCTTGCCCTTCGTTAATTACTCTAATTCTTCCTTCTGAGTTTGTATATGTTGGATTAGAAGAATAATTAAACTCATCAGCTGTAGCACGACAATAAACTAGTGTTGAATTGATCTTTGTATTGTTTTGAAATGTAATTGTTGTGTTTGAACCAGATCCAAATCTTGTTGAGGCGATATGATCAATGATGTTGTCCATTGATGCTGATACTAAAAAGTCAGTGCCAAACGATCCTGAAAAGTTAACATTATTAGCAGTCGATCCCACAGTTTGAATTGACCCGGTCATGAACTGGTTACCATTAAAAACCTTTTTCATGTCAAATACAGCTATACCTTGATTGTAAAACATCAATCCTACAGTTTGAGAAGTATTTGCTGCATTAACAATGTTACCTACTGGACCGCCTGTTGGAGAATTTTCCAAACTTGTTGAAGATCCTACGTCAGTGTAAATTGCTGATCCGGATGCTGGGTTAGTCGATGTAACAATAATATTCTGATTATTTGTAATATCACCTAAGGCGTCTCCTAGATTTATATCTCCAAAAGAAGAACTCTGAAACATTTTTATTGCAAAAGTTTCTCTTTTAATTCCATCTCTAACAAAGAGCCTTTTAAAATTTATAAAAAGAGCTTCGTCGACTTCATCAACACCAGAAGTAGAGTTTGAAAAGGGTGCAGTAAATCGTCCGGTTGATGTGCCTAAAAGAAGTTGCGCGTATTGTCTATATATGTTAATTTTTTCACGCATCATTAATGAGACAGACGGAAATATTCTTTTACCATTGACATCTGTACTTGATTGAGAACCGGTTGCAACAGTTCCTTCTGAATACAACCCCATAGTCATATCAAAAAGTTCGTTTGAAGTCTGCAGAGTAAAGTTTTGGTCGTAGACTGTATGATATAAAGAAGAAGTAATTGCATTACCTCCAGAACTAGTTACAAAAACTTGGTATTTTTTTCTAGATGCCGACCCCGATATATCTTCTTCTACAAAGTCGACCAATTGATTCAATACAGACGTTGTTGTTTTGATATCAGCACTTGATATTGTTTTAAAAGTAGCCATTTTTTATTTATCCTTGTTGATCATGATGATGATGAATTTCCGACTGACAGTTCGAATGTTGACGTCACACCAGAATTAATTCCTGTAATTTTAATAAACGATCTAATAGAAGACCCACCTGATGTTGAATATACATTAAATGTTGTATCGTTGATAGATTTTAAAACAACATTAATTGATGCTTGTCTAATAACATTGTTTGCCCCCGCAGTCGATCCTATTTCGTATACAGCTATATTGTCATTATATATAACATCAGGCGCCTCGCCTTCTATTGCAAAAAATATAGAATTTAATTCAACCCTAAAAGACGAATCAATTAATTGTGAATCAATACTAGCACCACCGTTTGTTGTTTGGGTCTGTAAAGTAAACAATTTATTCTTATCAGTTCCTGACCCCACTCTATAAAAGCTTGGAATGTTGTTTCCACTAATATTGGCGCCGGCAACTTTAACAGTTAGAGTTGGCATATGAGTTATAAATTCATTGTTGACACTAACTAACTTATTTTTCAAGGCTAAACTTCCTAGCGTAAGTGCTTCAACCACTGGTGTATTTTTCTCAATTTTTTCTTTTCCAACTGTTCTTCCGTATTGCTCAATAATTTCATAATCAACTTCGTCATCACCTAGGGCAAATTGAAATATTTGAAAAGAACCGTCATTATTTGCCAATGCTGATCTACCCGCATCAGTTAAAACAGCATCAACAATAATGTTATTAGTGCTGTGATCTAAAAAACCCATCTCTTTCTCCGTTTATTATATATAAATATATTGTTTAATTATTTATCGTAAATTTTTTTAACTTATACCGTATTGAAAACTTAAATTATTTTGTGAAATATTTGCTGCTGATTGCAAAACTTCTCTTCCTTCAGGTGGACTAGACTTGTCTGTTAGCTTAATTTTGATTATTTGATCTTTTTGATTATCAATATTGATAAGCTGCATTTTATAAGTAAATTTGTCCGGATCGATCATTAAAAAATTTAAGTCATCCTCAAATATAGCACCTTCCTCTTGCCCGTATATATCATATATCTCTTCTTGCGTCTTACTAGTATCTACATTTGATCGATACTTAGTAACTTTATAATATTCAGGGTCAAAAAATAGCTTTATTTTTTTATATCGACTTACTTTGATGGCATCTAAAAAAGAATCTTGATTAATCAATAAATTTGGATAAGGCTTTGGTGCGTTTGGCCCACTAATTACTTTTCTTAATACTTTGTTTGTGTATTTGTCTCTTTCTACTTGAATTTGAGGACCATAATTAGAGCTTAAACCATGTGCGTCAACACAAGCAACAGTATAGATTGGCTTTTCACCTTCTTTGTGAGAATTGTCTGTAAAAGAAAGTCTAGGCTGTTGCATGTAATAAATATTATTAGAAGATGCTATTTCTGACAAAGGTGTCCTGATGTTAGAATCATCAAAATCATACTCAGCGATTAAAGTGAAAGGATCTGAAATAGAAAGTCTTTTAAATATTTGGAATCTTTTAATATCTCTTTGTTTGTTAATTGGAAATTGCCAAGTTATTCTTGGTTTGAGAGTTTTAAAATTAAATGTTGCTCTCATTGATATAGGAGGATTAGGTGCGATATTTTCGGCACATATTATACTTCTACTTTTTCCTTCTGAGGCCACTATAATAGTTGCAATCATCACTTGATTGCAAGCGGGATCATCTAGGTTGTTTGAACTTACAACTGTCTTTACTTGACAAAGTGTCCTTATTTTATAAAAATATTTTTCCCCGTAAGTTACGCCATGATCTACTATGTTTGTCTGCTTAATATTATTGATTACTCTTCGTCCTACCAATTTCATAGTTTGATCTTTTAGCAGTCTATATTTTTCAATAAGATAACCTGCAAAAAGAACCTGTGGATATCCGGAAAGTTGGCTTAAATTTTCAACAGGTTGTGCGTTAATTGCTGAAACTTGCAAATCATAGTCTAGCTCATTAAAACCGTTTGGGTCAATTTTTTGTAGTAGGTCATTTTTTATATTTTGTGATATTTCTAGCAAACCTCTTAGTTCATCTTGATATATATTGTCAGGACGAAGCGTTGAACTTTTAACAATATCATTTAATAGAAGTTTATTAGCTTGAATTGAAAATGTTTGCTTAGTTAAAGGGTCATTATCACTTAATGACGTGGAATTATAATTATCATATAGTTCTTTTTGTAAAATAGAAATATTTTGATTTTTTATTCCAGCAAAAGCCTCAACAATTAACTTTTTGTCTGCACCAAATAATCCTCCTGATCTTGTGATTTCATCACTTAGTTTTTGTGCTGCGGTCTTTCTAGAATCTTTAGCTGTAATTGTACTTAAATTTATTATTGACTCTGATGCTTTAAGCATCGTGTATATTTTTTCTTCTCTTCCAGTATCAACTAGTTCAAATCCTGCAAATACATTATTAGATATAGCACCCTCAGTTAATATTTCAGAAAAATTATTTTGTCCTATTGTTATAGTTGACGATGGTAAAGTTTCATTAGTAAAAGATGAGTCTAGATTTGTTTCTTGAATACTTGGTGCTTTCCACGTTAAGATGGCACCTCGAGGTCTTTGTTTGATTCCTGCATAAAAAATAACATTGTCAGATTCATACATGTCAATATTGACTAAGTTAATATCAGCTTTTCTTTCTCTTTCACCCTTTTCAAAGTAATTATATTGGAATTTTGCTTGAAAATTAATAATTTCAGGTATATTAATTTTGTCTAACGGGCGCGATGAAAAAGACTCATAATGGTCATTTAAGTTTAAATCGTTAAAAGCTTTAGCGTCAGATATGATTGTATTTGACATAATTGTCTCCTTGATTCTTTATTTAAATTTGTCTGATGGTAATAATGCTATATTAACTGAGTAGTTGTATACTTCTGGGGCATTTTCATTAAGCGACTTTACGTAACTAAGAACTTGCGTGCTTAAATTGTCATCTCTATTGACAAATATATCACCTAATAACGACTCTAAAGCACTATTTAGCCCACCACTAGCATTGCTTGTTTGACCGCTACTGTCGATACTGGGTATATCTAAAACACCAGCAGCTAAATAAAGATCAAGTTTATCACTATCAACTTTGTTTGACACTATTTCTATCTTAGAACCTATGTTTCTATTAGTCGGGGATTCAAATATGTCTGGATCTCCTTTTAAAGTAAAATCTTTTTCATTTACAATTATTGAGTATACTTTATCAAATTTTCTAGGTAGCATTGTTTTCATATAGTTTATTTTATTTGAAAAAGGTGTCATTTGTTTAATGATATTTGTCAATCTAAATACTTCGTTTCTTAACTGTTCGTCTTCGTTAACTTGCGGGTATGTTGTCGACAAAGTATTTAAAATGTGCTGAAACAATCTTTCTTTTTTTGAATCTAAATTTTCTGAATTAAGTGATCCTGTATCAACTTGTCCCAAACTAAAAGAAAAAGTTTCTTCATCCATGATAATTCCTGTTGTTAAATACATGTATAACTTAAGTGCATAATCTATTGCGTGATTCATTAAGATACTTTTACCATCGATAGAATTAAAATCTGTTTGATTATCATTTTTAGCTGCAATGGAAGAAAAAGTACCAGATAGTTGAACAGGATTACCAAAAGTAAAGTCAGAAAAGCGAGTAATTTTGATGTTTGACAATGTAGTATCTAAAGACTCTTCATCGGAGTAGTTAATTAAATGATCGGCATCAACGTGCGCCCCTAGACCTGAAGCTAAATAATTAAAATCTAAAATATTAGCACCGGCATCAAACACAAATATTTTTGGATCATAAAAGTCATTTTCACTTAAGTGATTATTTTTATTGACAATTATACAGACATAACTCGAGTCTAAATAGGCTTCATTTCCTGTTTCCTGGTAGGCATTTTTTTGCAATGTTTCTATCATTCCTGCAGGAATTCCTACACTTATTATTGACTTAAGTCCTTTTTTCTCTTCGTCTAGAAAGCCATAACCTGATTGTGAAAGTATCTTATACATTAACTTTATTTTATTGACGTTTGTTGTTAAAGAGTTATTGACTAAAAACTTATGATCGCTAGGTAGGCCAAAGTAACGATTCATGCTTTTTATCATTGATGCCATTGAATATTTATTAACAATTGTTTGACCTGCTGACGTCCACTTCTTGACTACATTCATGTCATTTTCTGGAGGTATTCCTGATACTAAAGTGCTTTCTAATAAAGGGGAAAGGGCCAGAAGAGTTACCGGTGAAACGTTTAAAAAAGATTGATTGTAGGATTTTTTAATTTCATGAGAATGATTAATTAAAATTGAAGCTGTTGTCGCAATTTTTTCATATCTGTCATCTATTGCTGTAACTAATGGAATGATTTTTTCCACTGTTGCTTTTTTGGCATTCTTATACATGATCTCTCCAGCTGTTGGCGGTCCAACAAAGTCACTTTCTACCAGGTTATTGCTATATTCTACTAATGACTCTAGATTTCCAACTCTGTTTGCTGCAGCAATCAAGCCGTCCCTTAAACCTTCTAGTTGATCTTTGCTATAATTTATTATCAATCCTTTGTCATTGGTCCACTGTTCAGCTTCTACAGTACTTGTTTTCATTTTAATAGAGCCTGGGTAGTTTTTAGCTAATAGACCATAAATCCATTTATACCACAAAATAGCCTTATGATGCATTTTAAGACCTAAAGGGCCTAGTGAAGATTTATATCCTGGGCCATCATTCGACCACGATGGTTTACCTCCAAAACCATTTTCCAAATCAAACATTCTAATTGTTTCTTCTACGTTCGTTATAACACCACTATCCGGATAATTAAAACTTTCGCCTAAAAAATCACTAAAATCTAAGTCGCTGCATATTGCACCAAAACTTTTTTTAAATAATTTAAAAATACCTGCTGCTTGCACGCTATTACTGTCACTTAAGTCTTTATTGTAGAATGTATTAACTATATCGTCGCCCTCAGAAGATCCGATCATACTATTTCTATAACTTGGTATTACACTATTTTTATCTCCCAAGTAAACACTGTTTGGTAGTAAGGAATATTCCGAACTAGCTTCGCCAACAACACTTGGAAAATATACTTTATTTCTAATGTTAATCTGTTGTGTAGATTCTATACTTCCTAAATAAGTGTTGAATCTAGAGTTAAAACCGTCAATTTGGTTGTCATAAGCGTATTTTCCTCCGTAGTAACCTAACCTCTCAATTTCTTCTTCATTCGCATTGCTTAAATTTGCTTGCAATCCACGCAAATTGTTAAATTTAAGTTTATTGACAAGAAAATTTCTAGAAATTTGTTCGTTATAATAATGATTTAAGCTACCTATCAGATCAGACATTATTTTTCTTTTTGATTCGTCTGTGTCTTCTTCGTTCAAATTAAGGATTTTTCTATACTCAGATGAGTCAATGTATCCCCAGAACATTGCGAGAAAAGTTTTTAGCTGAACAGTTGGGTTAGAAGGAGTCTGAGATAAAAAAGTTGCTAGCAATGGAATATACTGATTAGGTTGTGTTATAATTCTATCAATATCTTCTGCAAGATAAGTTAATAAATTTTTAATCCTATGCTTAGGAGACATTTTACCAATCGGATGATTTCTATCAATCGTACCATTGCTATTTTTAGCGTCATAGTAATCAATAAAAATAGAGCCTAAATCGCTAAAAAAAGATTTAGAAGCTTCTGCATAGTGATTAAACACAGTATCTACATTATTTTTAATGTTTTGATCCACTAATCCTGTTTTATTTAAAGAAGTTTCTAAACTACCTGCCAAAGAAATATTTTCATACACATATTCCGCACCAGGAAGATTATTATTTTTAGAAGACTCTCCACTTTCAAATAGGTTAATTCCTGCATCACTAAAGGTTGAAATATATGAGCCTCCTAATAATAACGGCTCTTTTGTTTGCTTACTATAAAATTCATCGGCAGATATTATTTTTTCTTCGCTTCCATTAAAAAAGAATTCATCACTAAATTCCCCTAATAAAACTTTTTTTCTATAATCTTCGTGCGTTAAACTACCAAAACTACTAAAAGGAAAATTTTCATGATTTGAACTAAAACCAATTCTTCTTGTACTATTTAAGTTAATACAAAAGTCAAATGCATATGCAGCTAACATTTCAGACGATCTTTGCCAACTAGAAGGTCCGGAAATTTCAATTTCACTACCGATTTGGTTCCAATTTCCGGGTGACAGCACTGTATCTGATGTATCAATCGACCCTAGTTTTAGCTTTCCTCGCACGCTTGATGTTCCTATTTCAGATATCAGGCTATGTATTTTAAACTTTCTTAATCTTTTAAAAGCTTCACTTAAGTCTCCTTTTACGCTTGTTCTAAAAACACTTCCATTGATTTGTTTTTCTTCAAGAGAAAGCTCATTTGCAGTGTTTAGCGTATGTGCTGAGTCTTTTAAAGACATTTGGCTGTTTATTGATATTAGTGTTTGATAAAGAAGGTCAGTATCAGAACATTCTGGTGTTTTTACAATCCCTAAATAGTTTTCATACAAATCAGAGACGCTATTAGATATTAGCAATGATTTTAAACCTAGGCCGGTTGCATCTCCAAAATATTCATTTGGATTATTGATGGGTGTATTTCCTGATATGTCTATTTTCCATGCAGCAATAATATTTTTTGAAAATATATCAAGGTTAGAATAAGACTCTATAAGAATTTCTATGTAATATCGATA
>Ga0181580_10003722_pt1 | contig 12422 bp, 10 predicted proteins | sample 071ome_23_FD_132413 | JGI IMG/M metagenome (GOLD analysis project Ga0181580, IMG submission 132413) | Coastal salt marsh microbial communities from the Groves Creek Marsh, Skidaway Island, Georgia - 071403BT metaG (megahit assembly) | ecosystem: Environmental > Aquatic > Marine > Intertidal...
CTATCCAGGTTGAGAGCGTCAAAAGAATAGCTATTGTCAGAATCTTTTGGCGTGACAGCATCTCTTGCATCGCGGTCCAGATAAACAGGAAATGACGGCGCGAATGTACAAGACAGAAATAGACCGCAAATCCGGCCAGAGGCGGCAATAGCCCTGCCAGACAGCATAACACCCCGATTTCAATGATGACCTCGCGCAAAGCGCTATAGCGAAGGCTGGCCAATACATAAATGGCAAATCCGGCCATCCAGACAGGCAGCAGCAATGCTGTCATGGTCATCAAAATATCAGCATTTGCACCCGCCAGAACCGCATAAAGGCCGGCTACTTCTTGCATATGCAGGGCTGGCAAAACAATCCCGACAATCCCGCCATGGGTAAAGATACGCACGCCCGTTAATGCCCTGCCCCACTTGCCAGCAGGGGCGGCAGCGAAGGGCTGTATGTCACCGCTGCCAAAATGGATAATGCTTAAAATCAGAAACAGACCCAGCGCCAGCATCGGCAAAAAAGCCCAAAAACCGATATATAGCCCGGCAAGCAGGCTATAAGCGACAAGAAAGACTGTCATTTTCATCACCGAGCGTCCAGCGCCCAGAAAAAATGCGATTGCCCCGTCAAATGCCCCATGCGGCAAGCCAATGGCCATCACCGCAATAAGAGCAAAAATATCAATAGGGGTAAGCATTAATCCCTCTTTATTTTTGTGCCTTTAAAAGCAGGTATAATCTGAGCTATGAATATCTGCTTTGGCATCGCCAATATCAGTTTGGCATAGATAGATAAATCTGCAAGGCCAGACATAAATTTGGCTAATTCATCACCGCTCAACGCCTTTGCCATACGCAGGAAAATATCCGGTGCGGCTTCTGGATGGGCTTTCAAAACAGCCAAAAACACCCTGTCTAGCCAGCGATCCACTGCCCGGTGCGGCTCAGGGATTTTGGTGATTTTTTGCCCCTTTTCCAGTTGCCCGGCTATCTGTTGCACCTGTTTTTGAATAAAGGCAAAGGCATAGCCGGATGAAGCACGCACACAGCCCCCATTTGCCCCTATCGCCCGCAAGGACGGGTCGCGCGGGGATAGAAAATTCATTGGAATACACCCTGCCTCTTCTCGCAAAATCTGAAAATCCTGCACTTGATAGATATCTTTTAGATAGGCCTGGATAGCCTGTTCATAAAAGGCGTTATCTTCTTGTTGTTCGGAAAAAAGGGTGGATTCAACTAGAGCCGTATTTTCAGAAAAAGGTAGCAGATAGATAAAATGAATGCCGCGGGACTGATCGCATCTGAAATCCATCAAAGTGAAGGTATTGGTATCAAAAACAGCTTTATCTGTCTTGATTTCCCACCCCTTGAAATGTTGCAGCAAGCTGTTTTCCGGCACATCAGGGGTGCGGCTATCCAATATCAGCCCCTGAGTATCACCATTTCCAGCGCCCAGCTCCGGGTCTCCCTGTGTAAAGGCCAGCTGCCCTTCTGCCTGTTTCAAACAATCTTTCAGCCATGCCGCGCTTTCCAGCCCATGATAGGCAAAATGCTGACTGTGCTGGGTCACCCGCCCAAAAGGGGTGATAATTTGCCAATATTGCCAGCTCTTGCGCGATAGCTGTGCGGCCTCAGCCAGCCAGTCAGTCTGCCAAAAACCCCAAATATGGCTATGGTCTATCGCCGGGGTAAGCGCGCCATAAATAGTCGCGCTCGTGTCTATCTTGCCAGAGGCAAGATGCGGGGCAAGGGCGCGCGCCAGGGACAGGCCGGCACATCCCGCCCCCCAGATGGAAATAGTCTCACCTTTCGGCTTTGGCTGATTTGCGGTCATCTATCTGCCCCCGGATAGTCTTGCTCGCTAAAATAATCTTTCAGGGCAGATTGCAATCCGGCCTGATAAAGGGGTTTCCGGCGCGTTCTCGCAACCAGGCTGGCTGAGGCGGTCAGGCTGGCAAGGGTCTTTTCCGGGCCATTTGTTACTACCCGCCCCTTTGTCCAGTCTAGCTGGCGGCGGCGTAATTTCTGGCCGATTGCGCGATAGACATTTGCTGCAACCGCGATAGCGATATGGGCACGCAAAGGCAGATAGACCAGCCCCCTTTGCCCGCTTTCATAATAGCTATCCGCCAGATGAAGAAGCCTGTCCAAGGCTGTTTTGATGACCAATGCCTCTGCCCCTTGCGGATGGTGGGCGGCTTCACAAATATCTTGCGGGTCAAGGTTTTTTGTCCATCTTGCAGGCAGATAGCGCCTGCCCATTTTCGCATCCTCCAGCACATCGCGGGCAATATTGGTCAGCTGCATCGCCATGCCCATATCCACCGCAAAACTAAAAGCCTGTTTGTTCTGGCATCCCAAGACAGGACACATTAACAACCCTACTGTTCCGGCAACCTGATAGGCATATTGTATCAGCCCGTCTTCTGAAGCGATGGCCACCTCGCCCTGATCAAACAGCAACCCCTCCAGCAAATGCAAAAGCGGCATTATCGGCACGCGGCAGTCTTTCATCACGGGCAGGAAGGCTGCAAGTGCCGGATCGATTTTGCCTAATGCCTTGCCTTTTGCCAGCCTTTCCAGCGGTGCCTTTATCGCAGCAAGCCGTGCCGGCCCGTTGGCGATATCGCCATCTGCCAAATCATCCAGTATCCGGCAAAATTGATAGAGATGAGCGGCATTATAAGCGGTTTCGCGCCCTAAAAAATGCGATGCCCAGAAAAAACTGCGCCCGCCTTTGGCCAGCACATTAAACGCCTTTGCATCTGCCTCAGCCCTTTTTGTTTCCTCTGTCTTTTTTGCGTGCCGGCCCATTTTTTGCTCTGCTCACCACAGCCTTTTCAGGTGCAAATCCATGACAGATTACCGCGCCTTGGCAGGATATACGGTTTCTTCTTCTATCAGCGTTTCCACCACTTTTGCCGAACATAGCACCCCTGGCATACCCGCGCCTGGATGTGCGCCTGCTGCAGAAAAATACAGATTGGCCAGATGCGGGTCACGGTTATGATATCGAAACCAGGCTGATTGCGTAAAATTGGGGGCAATGGAAAATCCCGCCCCATGCATCGAGCGATAGCGGCTTTTGAAATCTTCCGGTGTCATATAAAAATCTTCGACAATATGTGCGCCCAGCTCTGGCATAATGGTTTTTTCCAGAGCGCTGACAATACGTTGTTGCAGAACAGGCCCCTGTTTTTTCCAATCCACATCGCCTTGCAGATTGGGCACAGGACAAAGCACATAAAAACTGTCGCACCCCTCAGGGGCGAAGCTGGTATCGGTGGCCGTTGGCCGGTGCAGATATAAAGAAAAATCCTCTGACAGAATTTTGCGATTAAAAATATCATGCAATAGCGCTTTATATCGCTTGCCCATCCAAATGGTGTGGTGGGCGATATTGGGATATTTTTTCTTCGTGCCAAAGAATAACACATATAGCCCCATGGAATAGCGGGTCATCTTATCTGGCAGGGCTTTTTTGCGTCTGCCTTTATGGGCGGGCAGCATTTCGGCATAAATAGTGGGCGGATCGCCATTACATATAATCCGATCAGCGTGAATTTCAGTGCCATCTTGTGTGCGCGCGCCAATGACCCGCTCGCCTTGAACCAATATCTCCTCGATATCGGTATCCAGCCGGATATCAATGCCCTGCCGGCGCATCAGCGCTTCGAGTTCTGCTACCAGCTTGCCAGTGCCACCCATACAAAAATAGACCCCCCATTTGCGTTCCAGATAGTGAATCAGCGCATAGATAGAGGTGGTATCAAAAGGATTGCCGCCCACTAGCAAGGGGTGGATAGAAAAGGCCTGTTGCAAAAGCGGGTGTTTAATATGGCTATTAACCAGCTGTGCAACGGTCATATAGCTTTTCAGGCGCAATAATTGCGGTATCTGTTTCAGCATTGCCCCGAAACGGGTAAAGGGCTTGTCTGCCAGTTCGCTAAAGCCGATATCAAAAATATCTTTTGAGGTCTGTATCAGCCTGTCATAGTTTTTTGTATCTTCTGGCAAAAAACGCGCTATCTCGGCATGGGTGTCTTCTAAAGATGGGCGATAATCAAATTCAGACCCATCATGAAAATGAAAGCGATACCAGGGATCAAGCGGGCGAAAATCCAGATGATCCTCGCGCCTTTCCCCAAACAGGGCAAATAGCTCGTCAAATAAAAACGGGGCAGTGATCACGGTTGGCCCGGCATCATGGCGGAAACCGCCTTGCTCGAAGGCCTGGGCGCGACCGCCTATGGCGTCAAGGCGATCAACCAGCGTAACGCGGTGACCTTTGGCACGCATACGCAAGGCAGCCGCAATCCCGCCAAAGCCAGCGCCGATAACAAGCGTATGTGTTGCGCTGTCACCAGCATCCATTTTGCCCATGTCATTCATGACAATGCCGCGCTCCCTGATAGGGGGTAAAAATTATAAAAAGCCGGTTCGGACAGGCACAAATGAGGCGCGCCTGATAAATCCCCTATAGTGTGCCAGCAATTAGCTGTTATCTGCAACAAGATCTCTGCAAACATGGCGCAATTGCGCTTTAATCGGGGTAATGATGGCCTGGCAGTCAGAAGGAAGGGCATCTGACGAGCTTTCTGCCTCATCAAACATACTCATCAGGGCAGAAGCTGTCATTGACAAGGCCGGCGAGCGGCGAAGGCGTGTTTGCCAGTCCAGCGCATTATAATCCGAACCCGAAGCCAGCCATTTATCAAAGGCGCTGGCCTGTTCTCTGTCCAGTGTGGTTCTGAACATCACAATCACCGCATTGGGTGCGCGGCGCAATAAATCTGATGCCGGGCTGGCAGCACCATCCTTGCCAATCACATTCAGCATATCATTGGCAATTTGATAACACCCGCCAGCAGCGGTGAAAAATCGCTGTAACGGGGCAATGATATCATTGCGTTCGGCCAGATGGGCAATGCCTTCTACTGACGCCACGAAAAGCGGTGCTGTTTTGCCGGTGCTGATATCCATATATTTTGCCCAGCTTGGATAGCTATCAATGGCAAATTCCAGTGCCTGGCCGGTGGTGGTCGCTGCCATGTGATGTGATAGCACTGAAACCAGCCCGGGCGTTTGCCCCATGACCGCGGCCTCTGCTGCCAGCTCAAACGATAGGGCAATTAGCCAATCGCCAAGAGCAAGGGCTGTATCCTTGCCATATTGCGCCCATATTGAGGGCGCACCGCGGCGCACCATATCGCCATCGCAAATATCATCATGCACCAGAGAAGCATTATGCAGTATTTCAACGGCTGCTGCCCAGCGAAGCGAAACCGCCCGCGGCACCCCAAAACAATCTGCAGCGGTTAAGGCCATGCGACCGCGTAATTGTTTGCCTGTTTTTTTAAAATGGTGATGGGCAGGCTTGCCAAGCGGATGACGGCTATCTGGCAAGCGACCGAGAATAAAATCGGATAGGGATTGAGCGCTATCTGAAAGCGGCAGATTAACCTGTTTACTGACAATGACAGGTTCAAAATTGCTGTTAAAGCTCTCTGGCATTATCCTTACCCTTCCCAAATTAATATGTTTAAAAAATAAATAAAATATTGGGTAAAAGCCGTAAGGCAGGGTAGCCCGCTGGGACCCCCCTGCCTCACTAAAGCGTTACTTCGCTTCTGACTGTGACACCGCCACATTCCAGATGATCACACCGAACGCAATTTTGTTCAGCACGTCAGCCAAATTGTAGATGATGTTCAGCGTTTCCATATCGGCACCGCCGGCCATATAGCCGAAGAAGTAGCCAAGCGGATAAATCGCCCAACCAATGGTCACAATCCAACGCATTGTTGAATAGGCAGATGCCACGGCAGGTGAGGCTTTTTCTGCTGCAACCTTGCCAGCTTCACCAGCAAAGATTTCATACAAAATATATGCCCAACCGACCATACCGATAACGAAGCCAAGAGTTACATTCATGTAACCGGCTTCGCCGAGGTAACCACCGATCAGCATAACCAATGTACCAATGGTCAGACGCCAGAAAATGCCGCCCGATACATTGGTGATCGCACGCAGGATCAAATAGAATTCGATCATCAGCAATGGCACTGTGATTAGCCAGTCAATGTAACGATAAACTGTTGGTGTATCACCTGTGGCGACCCATACATCTCTCATATAGAAATAATGTACAGCAGCAACCAGTGTGACCAGACCTGACACAACTAGTGAGGTCTTCCACTTTGCTTCTACTCTTTGTGTTTCAAGAAAGAAAAAAGCGGTAGAGGCTACAAGAGCCATGGAGATCAGCCAGAAGCTGATGCCCACGAAATCATCAGATTTCAGATTAGACGCCTGAGCAATAGCAGGCATTAGTGTAAGTGCAGCTGCAGGTGCAGTGAACTTAAAAAGTTTTTTAATTGACATAGGACACTCCCCAAAACGTCGCGTTCTAGAACGTCCTACTTTTTATCCCTGCCAGAACACCCGTCCTGACAGACCTCTCCCCGTTAGCCACCGATAGTACCTGATTTTCACCTGTTGGCAAGTTTTTGTTATTTTACCAACAGCAGGGCCATCTACCGGCAACTTAAGACATATACGCCGAAAAGAACTATGCAGATTACTTGGGCTTGTCTAGTCTGGACAGAAAATATGAAAAAATTCATGCATCAGGATGAGAGGGAACCCATGCTTGAAGATACTGTACTTGTTGGTGGAATTGCGTTTTTGGCACTTGCCGGCCTGGCCTGGCTGGCAATGGAAAAAATCACACATTCTGATTTGGGCGCGCGCACAAAAAGATTACTTATCTATGTTTTAATGGCCTGTTTGGGACTGGCGGCCATAGCTGTTTTCAGCTGGCATAGCGAAAACTGGAAGGCAAAAAATACGAAAATTTCGATGGGTGAGCGTTCAATAATTGCCCAAATTGCCTGAAATTTTACCTCGGCACATCAAAAAAGGGGCTAGAAATCCGCCCCTTCTTCGGAAAGTTGCAATATCTCTTCGATTTCTGCTGTGCTGAGCCCGTAATTTTCTGCTGCTTGCTGGGCTGTGATATAGCCATAGGCCAGATCCCGGCGCACCAATGCCCTGTCGCGTTCTTCTGGCTGGCCATATCCTGCCCCGCCTGGAAAGGCCATTTCCACATAATGGCCATGACCGATAAATTGCTTGCCCTTGCCGCGCATGACCGTGCCATCTTCGCGGGCGATAGTGGTTGGCGCGCCTGAACCGCCCCCATGTCGGCCACGTGCGGGGTGAAACAGCCTGTCAAACATGGCTTGCAGAAAAAATTCATGCCCCTCTGTTACCCCAACATCCATATTCTGACCCAGACCGCCGCGATATCGACCAGCCCCGCCTGAACCGGCACGCAGCTCTTTTCGCCAGATAATCACCGGCCCCACCTGTTCTGTGGCTTCTACCGGCATTGTCATGACCCCGGAGGGAAAAGCGGTTGCATTCAGCCCATCCAGAGAGGGGCGCGCACCCGAGCCGCCGGAATTAAAGATCAGCACCTCGGCATTGCGGGCATCTGAGGGGGCGGCTGCATCGCGGCGCGGGCGGATTTGCAACTGGAAATTACATAAACATCCCGCCCCTTCTGCTGGCACTCTGTTCGGCAATAATTTATCCAGCGCATCAAAAATCGTATCCGGTACCATATGGCCGATAATATGGCGCAATGCCACCGGAGCAGGATGCAATGCATTGACGATTGAATTTTCAGGGGCGGTAATCTCAAAAGGCGCAAGAGAGGCCGCATTATTGGGAATATCCGGGGCGATAGCACATTTCAGCGCATAACAGGCATAGGCCTTGGTGTAGACCAGCGGCACATTAATGCCTTTTTTATCAATGCCGGACGTCCCTTCCCAATCGCTGAGGATACGGTCTTTTTCAATGGTCAGCTTTACTTTAAGATCAATTGGCTGGTCATAGCCATCAATCCGCATCGCTCCTTCGGCACTACCAGGCACCAGCGCATTAATACAAGCCAGCGTCGCTTGATGCGAATTGGTCAGAATAAAATCAGAAACGCCCGATAAATCTGTCAGACCAAATTCGGTCATCATATCGCTTAAGCGGCGGTCACCTACCAGATTACAGGTCACCAGCGCATAAATATCACCAATTAATTGGTCCGGCTCGCGCACATTGCCCCTGATCATCTGGATAAGGGTGTTATCTACCTCGCCTTTTTCTGCAAATTTCATGACCGGCAGATATAAGCCCTCTTCATAGACAGAATTGCCATCTGCCCCGAAGCCGCGCCCGCCAATATCAGTAACATGGGCGGTACAGGCAAAAAACCCGACCAGCTGGCCATCAAAAAATGACGGGGTCACCACCGTAATATCATGGAGATGGCCTGTGCCTTCCCATGGATCATTGGTGATATAAACATCGCCCTCAAACATATTTTGCCGGCCAATGCGGCGGATAAAATGCGGCACGGCATCGGCCATCGCATTAACATGACCAGGCGTGCCAGTGACGGCCTGTGCCAGCATCTCGCCCTTGTCATTATAAACCCCGGCAGATAAATCACCTGCCTCGCGCACGGAAGTTGAGAAGGCTGTGCGTACCAGCGCTTGCGCCTGTTCTTCTACGACCGAGATCAGGCGGTTCCACATCACCTGATAGGCAACTTCTGAAATGCTCATCTTGTCATCAAGGCGGAGTATCCGGCCTTCCTCTGTTGTGAAATCATATATCTAATGCCCATTTATTTGGCCTTTTACACGGATATCTATCGTGCCATCGCTTGCGGCTGTGGCTTGCCGGCTGGCGGGCAAAACAATGGTTGTTTCATCCTCGACAATCAGGGCAGGGCCATCGACAAGGCTGCCAGCTGCCAGCATATCCCGGGCAATGATTTGTGCCGGCACAGCCTGTCCCAGAGCCGGGTCAAAACATGGCCGGCTCTGCTGGCTTTCAACAGGCGTTTTTGCCGTAACATCCTGAACCGTTTCCGGCTTGGCTGTCGGGGTAAAGGCATTGACAGACCAAACAGTAATTTCTGCTTCCATTCCCTGAACCGTACGACCAAACAGGCGTTTGTAATCTTCTTCAAACCGGGCAAGAAAACGGCTCGCCTCTGGCTGGCTGGCATCTGCTGCGCTGATAGGGACAGCGATTTCCCACCCCTGCCCGGCATAGCGCATATAGATTTTATATTCGAGGGCGATGTCAGCCTGCCCGTCGCAAGAGCGCACAAATCCGGCTGCTTCTGCTTCCATCTCGGCAAAGAGCGCCTTTATCTGTTCGGCATCAAAGGCACGCATCGGCATAAAGACAGAACGGTTTGCCTCGAAACTGAATGGCGCACATAAAAAACCAATCGCCGAGCCTACCCCTGCCCCGGTGGGGACAAGGCATCTTGCAATGCCCAGCTTTTCACATAAACGAGCCGCGTGTAAGGGCGCTGCCCCGCCAAAGGCGATCATCGTATATTCAGATAAATCCTCGCCATTTTCAATGGCATGAACCCGCGCGGCATTGGCCATATTTTCATCAACCACTTCGGCCAGCCCCCAGGCCGCTTCTGTTGCGTCCATATCCAGTATCTGGCCAATATGGGCGTTGAGTGCGGCGGCCGATTTGCCGGTTTCCAGCCGAATGCTGCCACCGGCAAAATTATCCGGATCAAGCTTGCCCATAATAAGATCGGCATCGGTGACCGCCGGGTGTTCACCGCCGCGCCCGTAACAGGCAGGGCCAGGCTCGGAGCCGGCACTTTCCGGGCCAACGCGAATTTGGCGAAGCTGGTCAACATGGGCAAGCGAGCCGCCCCCTGCCCCTATTTCGACCATATCAATAACCGGAATGGAAATCGGCATACCAGAGCCTTTTTTAAACCGGTAACTGCGTGCCACTTCAAACACCCGCGCGGTTTTCGGGGTATGGTCCTGGATCAAACAGATTTTTGCGGTTGTGCCGCCCATATCAAAGGATAGCACCTTGTTCAGCTGGTGACGGGCAGCGATTTCTGCGGCAAATATTGCCCCGCCTGCCGGCCCTGATTCGACCAGCCTCACTGGAAATGCCGCCGCACTTTCCAGCGATATAATCCCGCCGCCCGAATGCATTAAAAAGACAGGACAATCCGCCCCGGCCGCTTGCAGCCGGCCTTTCAGCCTATCCAGATAGGCTTTCATCAAAGGCTGAATATAGGCATTGGCTATCGTGGTATTAAAACGTTCATATTCGCGCATTTGCGGCGATACACTACTGGAGAGCGATATAAGCACAGAAGGCATATGCTGGCGGAAAATATCGGCAATCTGTTTTTCATGGCTATCATTGACATAGGAATGTAACAGGCCAATAGCGATACTTTCATAATGAGCCTTTGCCAGCTTTTTTGCCAGCGCTTCACAGCCCGCCACATCCAGCTCTATCAGCACATCGCCAGAGGCAGAAAGGCGTTCTTCGACAACATAGCGGCGATTGCGCGGCAAAAGCGGGTCTGGCAATTTCAGATTTAAATCATATTGTTCAAACCGGCTTTCAGTGCGCATTTCAATCACATCGCGAAAACCTTTGGTGGTGATAAAGGCTGTTTTAGCCCCGCGCCTTTCTATCAGCGCATTGGTCGCCAAAGTCGTGCCATGAATAATTTGCTCAATCGCATCTGGCTGAATACCGGCCTTGTGGCAGACCTGTCCCATACTTTCCAAAATCGCATCTTCGGGCGCGCCATAGGTGGTCAACACTTTGGTGGAATAGCGCTGGCCATTGGCCTCCAGTACTGCATCGGTAAATGTACCGCCAATATCTACGCCTAGCCTGATTGCCTGCCGCATCGCCTTTGCCCTACTCTTTGTCTTCTGAACCGCTACCATCGGTAATTTGATGGACTTCTATTACATTGCCATCCGGGTCATAGAAAAAAATCTGATGCCAGCCCGCCACTGCCCGGTCGCCCCAGTCCGAATAGGGTACGCCCAGCTTGTCCAGATGCGCCATAAACGCTTTGAGATCATCGGTGCGATAGGCAATATGTCCGTTGGAAACAGGGTTAACAATCTGACCGGTGCGAAAACCGGCATGAATATCCTTGGCGGCCAGATGCATTTGAATATGCCCATCACTGACAAAGGCCACATCGCCTGCATAGCCTTTTTTCTTTTCCAGCACTGGCAAGCCTTCTGTTTCGGTATCAAGGCCGATGACCTCGCGATAAAAGCTATCCATTTCCGCAACCTGGCGGGTGGAAAGATTAATATGATGTAGCGTTAATTTCATCTTAGCTAAACTTATGTCCCTAAAGTAAATTGATGCCGGCCATCCGAAAGGAGGGTGAAGACAACTTTAACAGCCTAAAATTTCTTGGCTAGTCTCTAATTATTCACAAATGGACAAGGGATGTTATTTTTCTTGCTCCGTTCTGTGTCAAAATCTAGACTGATTCATAGCCTAAATCCTGCCATGAAAATATTCCGATACTGGTTGCATGGCTAAAAATATGCACCACCCATCCATTATAGCCCATCCATTATGGTAAGGGCTGTTAAACAAAAACCGTTTGAAGAGAATAGTAAGATGCAAAAAAATCCATCGCCTGAAGCCAGGACAGTTATCATTACTGGTGCCGCCAGAGGGATCGGGCTGGCCACTGCCCATCTGATGCAGGAGGCGGGCTGGCATATCGTGCGCGTAGACTGGGATGAAGAGGCGCTGATGGAAAGCGCAAAGGGCTTTGAAGATAGCCTGGCGCTGGTATGTGATGTTTCTGATCCTGTAGCGGCGGCAGATATGATTGCCCGCACTCTGGATTGGTCAGGGCGTATCGATGCGCTGGTCAATAATGCCGGCGTAGCAGATTTCGGGCCTATTGAGGAAACAGATTTTGAACGCTGGCGCAAGGTTATGGCAACTAACCTGGACGGGGTGTTTCTGGTCACGCAAGCCGCGACACCTGCCCTGAAAAAAACGCACGGCACAATTGTTAATATTGCCTCTATTTCAGGCTTGCGCGCCTCTACCTTGCGGGTGGCCTATGGCACCTCCAAGGCCGGGGTGATGCAATTGACCCAGCAACAGGCAGTAGAGCTGGGCGAATATGGTATTCGGGTAAATTGTGTGGCACCGGGCCCGGTGCGCACCAAGCTGGCAATGGCGGTGCATACCCAGGATATTATCGATGCCTATCATGATGCGATACCGCTAAACCGTTACGGCCAGGAGCGCGAAATAGCAGAGGCGATTTATTTCCTTGCTTCGGAAAAAGCCAGCTATATTACCGGACAAATTCTGGCAGCAGATGGTGGGTTTGAAGCCACAGGGGTTGGCTTGCCAGCCTTGCGCAGCAAAACAGGTAAATAAAAAAAAGCTATCCTCAAAATTGCGTTTTTGCATTAGGGTTTTAGTCAGGGGAAAGTCAGGGGAGAATGAAATGGACAAGATGCAAGAGGTGCTTACACTGCCCGCAACCGAACTTTCTTTTATGCTGCGTACAAAACA
>Ga0181580_10003727_pt1 | contig 12410 bp, 13 predicted proteins | sample 071ome_23_FD_132413 | JGI IMG/M metagenome (GOLD analysis project Ga0181580, IMG submission 132413) | Coastal salt marsh microbial communities from the Groves Creek Marsh, Skidaway Island, Georgia - 071403BT metaG (megahit assembly) | ecosystem: Environmental > Aquatic > Marine > Intertidal...
GATTCGCCGCCTCATCATGGAAAGAGCCGGCATTGAAGAAGACAAACCCACAAGGTCAACACCTCCTCCTCCAGCTCCGGAACCCGAACCTCTTTACTTTGAGGAACCGGAACCTGTCGTTCAGGACTACACACCTGCACCCCCTCCAAAACCTCCAGCTCCACCACCTAAGCCCAGAATACCGCCCCCTTCTCTCAGCTCTGCCATACAGAGTCGCAGACGCACTTCCGCACTTCGCCGCAAGCTCGGCCTGAACAACAAAGAAAATCTCAAGAAAGCCATCCTCCAGCGGGAGATTCTTGGGCCACCACTTGCCCTGCGTAAGGAAGACCAAAGAGATACCTGGTAATAAGCAAAGTCGCTTGATGCGTCTCCCCTACGTTCCTATTGCAAGGTTACTCAAATCAACGTGAGGAGCTGGGTATATACCAAATCGAAAAAGGATTGAGCATTCGTTGGAGTTCACGATTTATCGTGCAGGTAAAGGCAACCACACGCTGAAGCGTGAACTCCTACGAGATTCATTTTTACGAAGAGCAATCAAACCCTTATTAGATTTGGTATAAGACGCATAGGCCCTATATGTCCTATACGGTCTATTGGGCAGCAGCACAGCTTTCGCCCCAGTAAACAAAGAAACCGCATGTTGCCATGCGGTTTCTTAAAAGTAAGTTTCCTGAAATGGCTCAGGGAATGGCAGTTCGACCAGGCCCGGATTTGGGCATTTGGTAGAGTTTGTCATTCAGGCGAACAAAGATGTTGGAACCCTTGTCGAAGATGATCGCCATCGGTCCGGTCTTATCCACGTTGACAGTGTCGCCATCCTGAATGGTTTGGTCGAAGACAGTGCCGCCTGTACGTTTGTCGATCAGGATCACGTGTACATCGCCACCTTTGGCTTCAAGGCCCATTTGTTGTTGGGGAACGACTGCACCTCCGACTCCAGGTTGTGTCAACCCTGAGGGTCCTTGAGCACCGCTTGTGGCAGGATTGGAAACCGCAGCCGGGTTATTGGCCGGCTGGTTTGCGGCGGTTTGCGTAGTGGCTGTTTTGTCATCCTTGAAAAGGAAGGCCAGAAAGCCAACTACGACCAACAGCGCAGCAAAACTGACGCCTACGGCGGCCCAAATCATTTTATCTCCTCCCAATTTGGTTACGTTGGAGGGTTGAGCCTGTGCTTGCGGTTGAGCAGCAGGGAAAGGAGTGCGGGTATCCTGGGTTTTCTGCGGTTTGGGTTCAACAGATTCGGATTGCTTGCGGAAAGGGGAGTTGACCACTTCTGAAACGACTTCCTTCTCCGACTGTTCACGCTCCACTTTGAGTTCGGATTTGTTGGAAGAAGCCATTTCCAGTTTCCCGAAGTTTTCACGGGAAGCGTTGTTTTTCGTGCGATTGGCAGACTTGCTTCCGCTTTTGCCCTGTGAGCGGAGATAAGCTGCTTCGATTTCATCCGGATCCAGATCCAGAAGTTCTGCGTAATTCTTCACAAAGCCTTTCCGGTAGATTTCCGGTAAGTCGATGTTGAAGTCATTTTTTTCAAACGCCTCCAAAAAACTCACCCGGATTTTCGTCCGTTCTGATGCTTCCTGAATCGATATACCTTTATTGACTCTCGCTTCCTCAAGCTGTGCCCCTAGTGTCTTCATCATTTGTCCTTTTATTGTTTGTTCATCAAGAGAGTGTTAAAAATCTTTATAGCATATCCAGGTCTACCAGAATTTCCCGACCTTGTGCTGCATTTCCGTTATCCGGCCCAACAATGCCCCGTTCTTCCAGTTCATCCATGATTCTGGCTGCCCGGTTGTAGCCGATTTTAAGTTTCCGTTGTACCATGGAGGTGGAGGCTTTCCGAGTGACTTTGAGAACCTCCAGCACCTTGCGGAACAATGCGGCTTCCTCGTCATCATCTTCAAAATCATCGCCTCCAGCTGCTTCTCCATCCTCATCTTTGACGCTGTTGTCCACCTGGCGTTGAATTTCTTCAATAATTAATGGTGGCCCATTTTGTTTAAGGTGGTCGACGATGGCGTCACGCTCTGGATCGTCCAACCATGCACCTTGGGCCCGAAGGAAGTTGGGAGCTCCCGGAGGTTGGAAAAGCATATCTCCTTTACCAATGAGGGCTTCCGCACCCTTGGTGTCGAGAATCGTCATACTGTCCCGATAGCCACTGACCCGGAAGGCGATGCGGCTGGGCAAGTTGGCTTTGATGATACCGGTGATGACGTTGACCGAAGGTCTCTGGGTCGCCAGAATCAGGTGGATACCGGCCGCACGGGCAAGCTGAGCGATCCGGGCAATCGAAGTTTCGATGTCATTTTTGGACACCATCATGAGATCGGCCAGCTCATCAATGATGCAGACGATGAATGGCATCTTGCTAGTCGGCAGTTCACCCTCTACATCTTCATCACGGGGAATGGAAATGCTGTCCATCATGGACTGCTCCTCAATGCTCATATCGTCATTGATTTGTTGATCGAGCAAGAGAGCCTTTTCTTTTTCCTCTTTGTTTTTGGCAACCTTGGCGTTGTAGCCAGCGATGTTGCGGACGCTGAGTTTGGCAAAAAGTTCGTAACGCTGCGTCATCTCCGTGATGAGCCACTTGAGGGCACCCGGTACTTTCTTGGGCTCCGTGATCACAGGAATCAACATGTGTGGTAAGTCATTGTAGACCTGCATTTCCACTACCTTGGGATCGACCATGATGAAGCGCAGATCACTCGGGGAAAAGCGGTAGCAAAGGGAGCTGATGATCGTGTTGATACAGACGGATTTACCGGAACCCGTGGAACCCGCGATCAGCAAGTGAGGCATCTTCGCCAAGTCTGCCACCAATGGCTTTCCGCTTACATCCTTACCCAGGATAATCGGAAGATCTCCCTTGGAATCCGACCAAGCTTTGGACTCCACGATCTCTCTGAAGAAGACTGGAGAAGCCACTCGGTTGGGTACTTCAATGCCCACACAATCCTTTCCTGGTACCGGAGCCAGTATCCGAACCCCCTCGGATTTCAATGCCATGGCAAGGTTCTTATCCAGAGTGGCCACTTTTTCCACCCGTACTCCAGGGGCCAGATAAATTTCGTAACGGGTAATAACCGGGCCCACATGGATTTCTCCGATTGTGACTTCTACCCGGAAATCCTTGAGCGTTCTTTGAATCGCTTCGGCTCGGGCTTGGTGGTCATCCATGTTATCCACCTTCTCCTCCGGTGGCTCTGGAAGTAATTCAAGTGGTGGAAAATGATAATCTCCTTCGACCTCCGGGATTTTGATTTCTCCCTTTTCCATCTTCTCCCCACGGATGATTTTCAGAGTCTTCTCATCAGGAGGTGGCAGTTTCTTTTTCTCTTCCTCTGGCTCTGGTTCTGGCTCCACTGCTGGAGCAGGTGCCTCTGCTTGAGGTTCCTGTATCGACTCTGGTTCCGGGGTAGGCTCTGGAGCTGCCTCTAAAACTTCGGCGGCAGCTTCTTCCGGAAGGATGTCGGATACAGCGGCTGGAGGTTTTACTTCGGGTTGCTGAGTTGGCTGAGGTTCCACAGGTTGCGGAGCCGGTTCCTGAGGAGCTTCCTGTACAGGTTGGGCTTCTTCTGCCTTGGCCTTTTTCTTTCGTTTGGCCTTGGGATTTTCAGGAGTGGGTTCAGCTTCCTGGGGTTTTGACGGTTCAGGGGATCGCTTTTGGACCGGGGCTTGAGGTGCACTCTTACCCGGCAATGGAGAATCTCCAAACAGGAGAACTTCTTTGTGTTCATCTACAGGCGGCGCGTCAATATCGAAGAGATCCTGAGCAATCGGCTCTTTCTTTGGCTCGGGGGGTTGTGCAGCCTTTTCCAATTCTGCTTTCTCTGCGGCTTCTTTGGCGACTGCCGCTTTTCTTTCCGCCAGTGCTTTGGCTTCTGCACGAAGTTTCGCTTTCGCTTCGCGGGCCGCTTTCATGCGGGCCTTTTGCTCCTTGGAGAACGTCTCAAAGGTGGCTTTAAATCTATCCACCAAGCTACCAGGGTTATCCGTCAAAATTAAAAGGGAGGCCGAGCAAAAGCCGACCAGAAGGATCACCGTCCCGCCGAAGTCTCCCATCCATGGATAAAGAAAACCCTGGAATATGACATTGCCGAGATTTCCTCCAAGACTACCGCTGGGAAAATAACTGCCAGCCCTGATATCAATCGTCTGGCCAAATCCTCCTGCCAGGGCACACATCAAAAAGGGGAGCGCCACCAGCAATACGGGCTTCAGCAGGCTGGGTTTTCTACGCTTTCCAAATACTGAAGAGTAGGCAAAGCCAATAAAGTAAACCGGGATAAACCATGCTCCGATACCGACTGCACCCAACACCCAATTGGCAAAATTCGCTCCAATGATGCCAACCCAATTCTGGGAAACCGGGCGTGTGTTGTTTAGGCTGTCCTGTCCAACATCATACGACAACAGGGCAGCTGCGCTTAAAATACCCAACGCTACGAGAAAGAGCCCCAGCACAGGCCGGGCCTTACCACGCACACTGGTGGAGTTAGCAAGAGTTTTCGACTCCTGCTTTTTCTTGCGGGTTGTTTTAGTTGCCACTTTCCTCGTTTACAATCCTCTTGGTAATTGCCTTAGTTCATCAAAGGGCGAGTATGACACGTGTTTTTTCGAAATGTTCAATCAAAATCCTATCACCAATTCAAAATATACCCAATCGATAGCCCAATTCTTAGCTTTTTGTCCCAATGCCTAACTATCTTTCTTGTCATTCCCTAAACACAAGCACAGTGTGCAGCAACTGAATGGTAGAAAGGCATGGGCAGAGCTGATTCTCCCACTTGTTTAGTCTGCGGATGCTCCTTTTGGTGAACACAAAGTGAAGCCACAACATTTTTTGATAACTACAGGCAATGAATAACCTCTTTGCATTGAAATTTGAGCCCTTGTATCAGACTCGTGTCTGGGGAGGGAAAGGTCTGCATACCTCACTAGGTAGAGATTTGCCGAAGGATCAGCGCATTGGGGAAAGCTGGGAAATTGTAGACCGGGAGGAAGCTCAGTCTGTCGTGGCTGACGGGTGTTGGAAAGGTCTGACCCTTCGGCAAGTACTGGAGCAACATGCCGAGTTATTGATGGGACCTGGCTGGTCTCCGGAGCGTCGCTTTCCCATTCTGGTCAAATGGCTCGACTGCCAGGAACGCTTAAGTTTGCAGGTCCATCCACCTGCGGAAGCGGCGGCCCAACTTGGGGGAGAGCCCAAGACCGAGCACTGGTATGTTGCCGAAACATCCGGAGATGCGGCCCTCATTGTCGGCCTGAAAAAAGGAGTCTCCCGGGAGGAATTTGAATCTGCCCTCAAGGAATCCCGCCTGGAGCAATGTATTCACTCCTTCCCAACCCAACCCGGCGACAGCATTCTCGTGGAAAGCGGGAGACTTCATGCCATTGATGCTGGCAACCTTATCCTCGAAATCCAACAAAACTCCGACACCACCTACCGCGTCTACGATTGGGGACGGGTTGGACTCGACGGCAAACCCCGGGACCTGCACATTGAGAAATCCCTCCAATGCATTGACTTTGAAGACTTCGAGCCCGAACCACTGAGAATTCCTGAACATCCCGGTAAGCCCACGGAATTGGTCGACTGTTCCGAATTCTCCATCACCCACCATGTTCTCCAACCTGGTGATACTCTCTCTTTTCCTGCCGACCAATCTCTGCACCTTCTCCATCTCATTTCCGGCACCCTTACCGAAACACAAGGCGGGCAAACCATTCACAAAGGTGAAAACCTCCTCCTGCCCTACGCCGCAGAATCTACCTTCACCTCCATCAAGGAATCCACCCTCCTGATCACCCAACCTCACTGGAAATAACTCCAATCTAGCCAATAGTTCTCCTGAGTGCTGTAGTGCTATATGTTATCCCTTTCCACGCAGGGTTACCTGTGCGTAGACAAATCCAGGATTGAACAATTTTTCAGATTCGTACTTACTTTGTAATTATGAAAGCACAATTAGTGAAAATTGGAAATTCGAGAGGTGTAAGAATACCGAAACCACTTATTGAGGAGTGTCAGCTAACGGATGAGGTCGAGCTGAAGGTTGATAACCACAAGATCATCATTTCTGCAGTCCAGACAACACGGATGGGTTGGGATGAAGCATTTCAACGCATGCACCAAAATGCGGATGACCAACTTTTGGAAACCGAAAATTCAGGCAATTGGGATGATGAGGAATGGGAATGGAAGTAAAAAGATTTGATGTTTTGTTGGTAGAATTAGACCCCACGGTGGGCCATGAAATTCAGAAAACCAGACCTTGTCTGGTGGTCTCTCCGGATGAAATGAACCGGTATATTTCAACGGTTATTGTTGCCCCCATGACATCGAAGGGCAGAAATTATCCGTCACGAGTGAATTGTTTCTTCCAGAAAACCAAAGGGCAGGTTGTCCTTGATCAGATTCGCACTATAGACAAGGAAAGAGTTGTAAAGGTACTGGGGAAGGTGAGCGCTGATACTCAAGCAGACGTGTTGGAAACTCTTGGTACAATGTTTGCGCCATAAGCTACGCAATATGACGTACAAATCTTGATGAAATCATCCTGAAGCCTTGCAGTTTCCTTTAAAAGTTCTCGCATCCCCATTGAACATTTACTTAATCCCCCCGTTCGATTTTTCAGGACTTTCAACAATTTACACTTCGAATGGATAGTAATTCATCTTCAAACCCTTCCTCTGAACAAGCTCCAGACGCTGGCTCTACCAGTGCTGATAGCTCTACAGAAACACAATCCAACGAAACCACCACCGACATCATCGTGCAGCTAGAAAAGGTACAACAGGAAAAAGAAGAACTGCAGCAAAAGCTTCTTCGTAAAGCTGCGGATTTTGAAAACTTCCGCAAACGTGCATTACGGGAGAAGGAAGATCTGCGGGATTCCATCGAAGCCTTCCTGATCGAAGACCTGCTTCCGGCCATCGATACTCTGAAACTCGGTCTGGATGCCGCCAGCAAACACCCGGCTGCCGATGACATCACCCAAGGCTTCAACCTCGTTTTGGACCAATTTAACAACATTTTAAGCCAGCGTGGCTTGATGGAAACGGACCCTGTGGGGGAACCTTTTGATCCCAAAATTCACGAGAGTGTCTCCCAGATTGCCTGCGAAGAAACTCCAGAGGGACATATTGCTCAAACCATCCGCATCGGTTACTTTTTCAAAGAAAAACTCTTGCGTCCAGCCATGGTCGCCGTCTCCACCGGTGCCCCGGATGATGCCGAAGAACCCCCAACCAGTGCATCTTGATTGATGCCAACCTTTCCCAAATGGCCAAAAGAGATTACTACGAATTATTAGGCGTTTCCAAGAGCGCTGATGCTAGCGAAATCAAAAAGGCATATCGCAAACTCGCGATCAAGTTTCATCCGGACAAAAACCAGGATGATCCCAACGCTGAGGAGAAGTTTAAAGAAGCTTCCGAAGCCTATGAAGTGTTGAAGGACACGGAAAAACGGGCGGCTTATGATCGCTTTGGTCATGCAGCCTTTCAAGGTGCCGGAGGTGGAGCGGGTGGTGCTGGTGCAGGTGGTTTCCACGATCCATTTGAAATCTTCCGGGAAGTCTTTGGAGCCGGAGGAGGAGGAGGAGCCGGAGGAGGCATTTTTGATGAGATTTTTGGAGGATCCGGAGGCGGTCGTCGACGTGGTGGAGGCGGAACAGCAGCTGCCCATGGGCATGACCTGCGGTATGATTTGGAAATCAACCTTCGTGATGCTGCGGAGGGGGTTGAAAAAGAGATCAAATACAAACGGCCCGCAGTTTGCGGCAGTTGTAATGGTTCCGGAGCAGCGGCTGGTAGTGGCAAGGAACACTGCTCAACCTGCCATGGTCAGGGTCAGGTCTCTTCCTCAAGAGGATTTATCAGTTTTCAGCAAACCTGTCCCGATTGCCGCGGCAGTGGAGTGAAGATCAAAAACCCCTGCAAAGAGTGTGGGGGAGAGGGACGCACTCAACAGACCACGAAGGTAAAAGTGAAAGTACCTGCTGGCGTGGACAATGGTTCCCGTCTACGTTCCAGCGGCAACGGAGAAGCTGGCTTGATGGGAGGCCCTCCAGGCGACCTGTATGTCATCATCCACGTCAAGGAGCACGAAATCTTTGAGCGGCATGGCGATGACCTCTTTTGCGAAATGCCTCTCAAATTCACCATTGCTACACTTGGGGGCACGGTCGAAGTACCTACGCTGACCAGCAAAGTGAATCTCAAGATTCCTCCCGGTACACAGTCTGGACAAATCTTCAAACTTCGCGGCCATGGCTTGACGAACCTTCGTTCCCATCGGAAAGGCGATCAGCTCATTCGGGTCACCATTGATGTTCCCAAAAAGCTCACTCTTGAGCAAAAGGCCAAGCTCGAAGAATATGCGGAACTTTGTCAGGACTCCACCAATCCCATCGGGGAAGGGTTCGTGGACAAAGTGAAGAAATTTGTGAAAAAACTGTAGTCCTCAGCCAAACACAGTGAATCCCGACTCCCTTCCTCCCAACCCCAAGCTTCACAGCCCGGAGGAAGCATTTGCCCTGAGGGCCGACCTCAGAGAGAAGGGAGAACGCATCGTTTTGACCAACGGTTGCTTCGATCTGCTGCATCCTGGCCATCTTTACTTTTTACAGAAAGCCGCAGAGCAGGGGTCGCAGCTCTGGGTTGCCCTCAATGCTGATCAAAGTGTCAAAGCTCTTAAAGGACCCTCCCGCCCCATTCTTTCTGAGCAATTTCGGGCCTACGCCCTGGCGGCTCTGGAATGTGTCTCCGGGATCTTCCTTTTTCCTACGCCAAGATTGGATGCCGAAATCCGTGCCTTCCAACCCGATGTTTACGTCAAAGCTGGCGATTACACTCTGGAGACCCTGGCACAGGAAGAACGGAAAGCCCTTCAGGAAGCAGGAGCTGAAATCCAATTCATGCCCTTCCTGCAAGGCTTCAGCACCACAGAACTCATCGCCAAAATCTCCGAAACTCAAAGCATTTAAAACGACTCCCCACCCATGCGATACGTCATCCTAGGTTCTGGTTCCGGCTCCAACGCCAAAGCCATTCTTGAAGCCCAGAAAGCTGGTAAACTCGGGCAGGCCGAAGCCATTGCCCTGGGTTCGGACAGAAACGATACCCCTTTTCTCTCCCATGCCTCCATTCTCGGCATTCCCGGCGAATACCTGCACCCCGGAAAGTACAAAACCAAACTCGTTGACGAAGCTGAACAACAATGGATCGCCAAAATTAAGGAGTGGCAACCCGACCTCCTTGTCCTTGCCGGGCTCCTTCGTGTTTTGAAACCTCCCTTTATCGAAGCATTCCATGGCCGCATCATCAATCTCCACCCCAGCCTCCTCCCGGCCTTTCCTGGTCTCCATTCCATCCAGCAAGCCTACGATCACGGAGCCAAGTACTCCGGTTGTACCGTGCATTGGGTGACTCCCACCGTCGATGCCGGCCCCATCATTGACCAGACCGCCGTCCGCATCCACGATGGTGAATCCCTTGAATCCCTCGAAACCCAGGTCCACGCCGCCGAACACCAGCTACTCCCCGAGGTCATGCGCAAACTCAGTGTTGGAGAGTTACCCTTTCCAGGGTGAAGGCCCAATAGGCCCGAAGGTCCCAACCCGGCACCTTCTAAAATGGACTCGTGTGCCCACCTGACACTTTCAATTTCGGCTGGATTTCCCCCTTGAGTGCTGCCTCCGGCGGGGTTCTCAGGGTAATCTTAAAATGTTCCTTTGCCTTTCCGGCAATTTCGGTCCGAAGGTAATCAGAGGCTTCATCCAGAAACTTTCCGGAGGCATCATAAAACTCTGCTTCCACACTTACCCCTGACCATTCATTTCCACTGGAATTGGTGATGAGTCCAATGATGACCAGAGAATCATCCACGACCTTGGTTTCCACTTCACTGATCGACAAATCCTCACTGATCACAGGTTTGAAAAAAGTCATCTTCACCAACGGGTAAAATCCAAGAATCAAAATCGGAAGGATCAGCCACATTTGCTTCTTCCCCCAATTCATATTCAAGTTTTCAATTTCCGCCCCACAATTGGAGCATTTCATCTGTGTTTTCATGGTTGGTATTCAATTTCTTTTTCAGAGGCTTTCCCACTCATTCCGTGAAATGTCTGCTTGTTTGAGAATGCGATGAAGTAGAGAGAGTCCAACTTCGTTCTTATGAGGATTGGGAATGGTCAAGGTGATATCATCTTTAATCATAAAAGGATGTTAACCTCCTTGATAAGGCCCTTCAAATCCAGCTTTCTTCAAAAAACGTACTAAATCCTTCTGCTTGATTGGTCCGTAGGATGGCATGCTAGGCAGCGGATGCTTCTTTTATGGTGATGGTGATTCCATCAATCTCAGGAATGGATAAATTTTTGTAGATGCGCAGAAGGAGCCATTCTTCGAGGATTTCCTCCAGTTCTTTTCTACATTTCTCAAGGGTTGCACAATTCGCAAATACACCCTGACAAGCCGGGATTTCACCATAGTAACTTTGGTCTTCGGGAAGAATCTCATACTTTGCCTGATCCATAGCCCGGTCAATGTATTCACGTATCATGCTTGGGAATTTACTACGGTCTATTGGTATATCAACTTTATTTGCGATTTAGATATATTTGCTCTGGCCACTTGTCACTCACGACAAAGATCGCCTCCTCCTTGGAATCCATCAGATGAATGGGTTGATATGAAGATACAAAGTGCTTCGCCAAGTACTCCCTGACTTCGCATCCTCTCCGAGCTGTCTGAACGACTGGTACAGTAAACCAATGTGGCTTCTCCAGAATGTGATAGTGTTTCTGACTATCCAACCAGTCTAGTTCTGATGCTCGAATCCAGGTTCCTCGAAGATGATCCGGGTGAACATATTCGGACAAATGCTTTGGCGTAGGATCATTGGGGTGATAGTAGAGTCGACCTTTGACAAACCCTTCGCTTTTCCGGACCTCCGGCAGGAACTTCTTTCCCAGTGGAAGTTGATGACCGACCAAACGGGTGACTTTGCGGTCCAGGGTATCCGCGGCATTGGGACCGATGAAATTCCCTTCATGGTGTAGGTAGAACTTCACTGCTGTTTCCCAATGAGTCAGGATGCCACCTGCGTCCCGGAACACAAAGTCCAGTTCCCCCAAAGTTCGCTTCTCTTCCTGCACTTGTAGCCCCCGCTCCACCATTTCCACCTGACGCATTTCGGTCAGCCAGAATTCAACCAGAGCCTCGAAGTACCGACCCACTTGGCGAGTTTGTCGATCACGGAGCCATTCGACAAGACGGGTCAGGTCTACGTCTTGCAACGTTGCAGCATGGACGGATTCCCGAAGTAGGGGAGAGCTTTCCACAACCCATTGAAGGTCACGGAAAGCCTGGGAGGCAATTGGTGAGGAAGCCAAACTTACCCTGGGTAGTTGGCGACGTAGACCGCTTTCACCTGCGTGTAGTCCAGGAAAGTGTCTTCACAATTGACTCCACCACCCGGACCTCCAGAGATTCCCTGGCCTCCGTAAGGCAGACCATAAGCAACCGAGTTGTGACAATTCACCTGGCAGGTGCCGTCACGGAATTCTTTGGCCAGAGCCACCCCTCGATCCAGATCCTGCGTCCAAACACTGGCACCCAGACCATACGGCGAACTGTTTGCCAACTGCAGTGCCTGCTCCGCTGAGTCTACCGGGCAAACCGTGGCATAAGTATGGAACACCTCCAGCGGATTACACTCAACACCTGGTTCTGTGCGGTAAAGTGCAGGTTTCAGGTAAAAGCCATCTTTACCAGCGACCTCGGCAACACCGCCAGCCAGCAGTGCCTGGCCACCACGGGCAACCGTTTCCGCCTGGGCCTGGAGGATACGACGTTTTTGAGTCGGATTCACCACAGCTCCCAATTGAGTACCTTCATCACCCTGATAACCGATCTTCAGCTTCTCCATGAAGGCCTTTTGAGCATCGATGAAAGGATCAGCAATCTTCTTATCCACGAAGACTCTGTGGATCGTGCAACAGGTTTGCCCAAAGTGCTGATTTACATAGCGACCCACCATTCGAGCCACCAACTCCGGATCTGCATCCTCCAGCACAATCGCGGAACCATTGCCGCCCATCTCCCGTTTCATCCGGGTTCCGTGTCGGTCACAGGTACGCAGAATCAACTGACCCACTCCCGGTGATCCCGTGAAAGAAATGTAACGTACGCCCGGATGCTCTGCAATGCTCTGGCCTGTAATCTCGCCACGTCCTGGCAATACATTGATTACTCCCGGAGGAAAGCCCGCTTCTTCCGCCAACTTCCCGATGTACAAAGCAGAAAGGGGAGTGTCTTCCGCCGGTTTGATGAGAATGGTATTGCCAGCCAGAAGTGCCGGGAACATGAACCACGCCGTCAAC
>Ga0181580_10003734_pt1 | contig 12395 bp, 12 predicted proteins | sample 071ome_23_FD_132413 | JGI IMG/M metagenome (GOLD analysis project Ga0181580, IMG submission 132413) | Coastal salt marsh microbial communities from the Groves Creek Marsh, Skidaway Island, Georgia - 071403BT metaG (megahit assembly) | ecosystem: Environmental > Aquatic > Marine > Intertidal...
ATAATAATCTGTTGTCTAGTGTGAGTACCCCTAGACATGTAAAACAAGTTCCAAATATACTCACTAAGGAAATAACACCCAAAACTAGTTGCGCAAACCAAAAATCCAGTGGACGTTGTTGGATTTTTGCAGCCGTCAATATGCTACGCAGAAAGGTTATTGCCGATAAGAAAATACCCGAATCTTTTGAATTTTCACAAAGTTATGTATTCTTTTTCGACAAACTAGAAAGAATGAACTACAATTTAAAATTGGTTGAATACCTTTCTTCCGAAAATCGTTCTTGGGACGATAGAGTTATCCAACACATTCTCAAAGAACCATTTGGTGATGGTGGACAATGGGTAATGTTTACCAATATCGCAAATAAATATGGTTTAATTCCCAAAGATAGTTATCCCGAAAGCAAACACAGTAGCAATTCGGCAGGCGTAAATATGGTAATGTCTAGAATGTTTCGAACTTTTGCCAAAGATTATTTTAACAACCGAGAAAACTATAATAGAAAGAAATGTCTTGAGAAAACCTGGCAAGTCCTTGTAAGATTTTTTGGAGAACCACCCAAAAAATTTGTTTGGAATTATAAAGCAGATAAAAAAGTTGAAACATTCTCTGGGACACCGAGAGAATTCATGACAGATTTCTGTAAAATCAATTTTGACGATTTTGTATCGCTTACTCATGATCCCAGAAACATCTATAATCGCCTGTATGGCGTAGAACATCTGGGTAATGTGGAAGGTGGCGATGTAGTAAAATATTTGAACATTGATATAGAGCGAATGATAGCACTTTCTAAGAAAGCAATCGATGATAATACACCCGTATGGTTTGGTAGTGATGTGGGACAATTCTTTAATTCGAAACTAGCCATGCTCGATGAAAAATCATTTGACTACGTTGGGTTCTTAGACCTCGACGATACCATGAATAAAAAAGAACGTATCAATTTTTGTGAGAGTCTGATGACGCACGCAATGGTTTATGTTGGTTATAATACGGATATTTATGGTTCTATTAATTATTGGAAGATCGAGAATAGTTGGGGTACAACAGGACCTTATTCGGGAAATCTCATATGTAGTGACAAATGGTTCAGGGAATATACCTATCAATTGATTATTCCCAAGAAATATATATCCGAGGAAGAGAAGAAAATCTGGGCAGGTGATATTGAAAAATCCTTCCCTATTTGGGACCCGATGGGTTCGCTCGCGATGTGAGTGCATTACAAAAACAACATAAAAATCCAATTTCATATTTATGCTTCAGAAGAAAAGGAAAAGGAAGCATCAATATACACATAGTAAATAATTTTATGCGATTGAAACATGGTAAACATAAACACTCCTATGTCGAAGTACCACGAGGAAGGAGGCAATGTGGTCGCTACGAAGACGGCGCCGACACAAGCCATGACGGTCGAAACGACAAAAGAAAAGACGGCATTTACGACTGCGACTGCGGAAAAAGCCGAACTTCTGTGCTTAAAATATTTTAAATTTAACAGAAACAATAATAAGACGTGGCAAGAGTTCATTGCTTCTCTTTGCGCCAAAGACAAAAAGATTTTGGAAAATTCCCGAAAAGAATATCAAAAGGGCGAAAAATTTACGTTGATTCGCGCCATAAAAGAGCAGAACGACGAAATTCCCAAGGGTTTTGACGCATGGTGCGAGGCAAAGTTGCCGTCAAAAAACTCACAAAACATCGAAAAAACTCTTTCTAAGTTTGGCGACGGAGAAGGACAATTCAAAAATTTCAGTGACTTTGCTCAGGAATGGACGAAAAGAGAACTCGACCAATGGTGGAGCCGAAGAAAAAATTATAATGACGGAAAGAATGTAAAAATGATTAAGGCGTTGCTGAACGCCAAAATTCCCCTCGTGCAAAAATGGCTTGAAAGCGAACACCACAAGCATTTTAATAATCCAAAAAGAAAGAGAATAGCGAAAGTCGACAATAGTATACAAAAACTGCTTGGTTTGTTTGGTTGCGGCGAAGGCAAATTTAATGACTTTGGTGAATTTGCTCGGTCTTGGGATCCAAAGACAAATGCCTGTGATACGTGGTATAAACGAAGAACACAATGGAGGGAGACAAAAAAAAATAAGCACATTTTAGCGTTGTTGAAAGCGAAAATTCCAAAAGTGCAAAAGTGGCTCGACAGCGAATATCATAAAACATTTGACGATGACCATAATTATCATGTCCACACGACCAAGGAAGTTCGTTTAAGCAATAAGCAAGAAATGGAAAACATGGATGCAGAAATCAAAGCCAACAAAGAAGAAATTGCACTGATGAAGCTGGAGATTGAGGATTTGAAAAAAGAAAAAAAAGAAGACCGTTTTGCGGTCAATGATTCAGACAGTTTTGCCATCGAATCTCAACGTTATTTTTCCCAATTAGAAGAACTTCTAGAACGTTACGGAGACTACGACGAGTATATAACACAAAAATGCAAACTCCTTGAGCAATCATGGCGCAAATTAATGATATTGGGAAGAAAAAAAGAAAAAAGAAAAATAAAATAAATAAAATAAAATAATTTAAATGTAATCAATAATTTAGTAAGGAATCATTTTTTTAATTCACATTTTCCACACAAATATTGTTTCAAATTATACTGCTTATACTTTTCACAATACTCTCTCAAAACTTCCATCCTTTCTTCCACCAGAGGTTTACACTCAATCTTATCACCATAGACATCGTCAATGGCTTGTAAATTTTCAGAACTCACAAAAATATCTACCAAATCATTGAGTACTTTCAACTCATCATTAATTTCTGGATTAAAATTTTCCATATTACTAATAATCTTTTGAATTCTTACGAAAATTGCGTGAAAATTCAAAAACGACAAAGGACATATATGGTCAATTTGCAATCCTTTTTTACCCCTCTTTCTCTTTATTTCCTTATCTTTGCGCTGCATCATTTCAATAACATTTTCCAATATTATTTCATCGCATTGTATTTCCAATTCTTCTTTATTCGCTTGATAAAATCGCCAATAAACGTAAAAATGCTTGTGAGTTTTATCGATTTCATCGCCTTTCCATATTTTTTTGTGAGTTTTCTTGATATCGTTTACTTGAATTCTAAACTTATGTCTTATATAATCATTAGGACATACTACATGTGATTTACTCAATTCCTTGAGGGTGTTTTTTCTACCATTTGGCGCTATTTCTTGACAATAAGTTGTACTATCAATTCTTTTACAATTTTCGTAGCGATGAAATAAATATTGTGTTTTTCCCAGTTCTGAAATTTTTTTAGAATGTAATTTATACTCAGCAGTAAATTTCCCATTAGAAACATCTATGAAATCACCCTCTTCTAAATTTATCAGTCTTTCTTCGTCAATGGTTTCGCAATCCTTATTTAATTTTTCAAATATATAGAACAATAGTGGGAATGCTGTTAGAAAGAAATTATTCATCGCATCAATTTCTTTGTCACGAATGTGTGTTTGGGTTTTACTATGCTTATTAATGTACTCCCATTTATTATTTTTGTTTCGATTTCAGCGCATCGAAACTTAAACATTGTTTGCCATTCTAAAATCATAAACAATGTCTGCACCAAAAAGAATCCGTGAAATCATTGGTCTATTAGGACACCAGGGCGTCGGTAAAAATTACATCGCCGAGAAAATTCTTCCTGAAATACTCATAAAATCACGTAATACTGTTGTGCTTGCCTTTGCCGATCATCTCAAAATTGAATGTATTTCCAAATTGGGTGCCGACTTCGACAAAGTCTATGGCGAAAAAGACTATGAAACACGCAAATTATTACAAATCACTGGCACTGAAGAAGGACGTGATAAATACGGCAAAGACGTCTGGATTAAAACACTGGAAAACTGGATTAAAGTTTTAAACTCACGGGGTGTCGAAAGGTTCATTATCAGTGATGTAAGGTTCGCCAACGAAGCCGAGTGGGTGAAATCAATGGGTGGCACGGTAATTAAAATCTCTTCCCCCCAACGTTATCAGGCAAGACTTATGAAAGAAAGTTCAAAAGGTGGCAATTCGGAAAAATCTCTTGAAGAAAGAATGAGAGAATTGATGGAACATCCTTCCGAGAAAGAAATCGACACAGTAAAAAGTTTTGACTTTGAAATAAAAAATGATCCAGGTGATAATCCCCGGGAAGAATTGGCCCGAAAAATGATTAAATTTCATCCTTTTCCCTGTGGACTTTCCGAACAAAAATTTATGTTACGAGGTATAAAAAGACACGAGAGTTATATTAAAAGTTTGAAGGTGGGGAATTAATCATTTTAAATGTTTAGACGTTTATATTTAATTATTAAAATGTTTTTATTATTAAATGAAAATATTAATAGCAGGTGTATTCGATTTGTTTCACTACGGGCATATGAAATTGATAAAAAAATGTCGTCAAATGTATCCAAATGATACACTTATTATAGGAGTTCATAGCGATGAAGAATGTAAAAATTACAAAAGAAAACCAATATTAACTTTTGAAGAAAGGAAAAAAACAATAGAAATATTTGGATACAATGATGGTGTTATAAAATCACCATTAATAGAAACAAAAGAATTTTATAATCATAATAGCATAGATTTAACCATTCACGCACACAGTGAAAGCGAACATAGCTATTATATTAATAAATTTTATAGTTATGCGGAAAAAAACAATATGTTTGTTAGAATTGATTATTCATCAGAAATTTCTACAAGTGATATAATTGGGAGAATTTAAAATATTTCTATTATTATAATTAAGATGCCGAGACCCGAATGTAATTGTGGTTTAGACAATACCCTTTATAATGGTATTCAGAATATAATAAAAACACATGATTTGTGCTGGATTCATCCAAATATAATTACATTAAGTTCTATTGCTTTATTATACCCATTATTTACATCTTTTCAAGAAGGTAATGTTTTATGGGTAATAATAATTATTATTATTCGAACATTATTTGATTACATTGATGGGGAATTGGCGCGTAATTGTAATACCGGTTCTAAATTAGGAGCATATTTGGATATAATAAATGATACTTTAGGAAATGCATTATTATTGTATCACATTGTTAAAAATATATTTGGATGGAAAGGTAAATTTAGATGGGAAATATTTTCAGCATGTTATATTTTTGCCATGGGAATAATGTTGTTAATTATGGACCCTTCTGATCACACAATGGAAAATCATACAGCACAATTTTTACACGATAATGTAATCACATGTACATTAGTTGTTTTAATTATATGGATTATTAGTTTAGAGTATTTCAGGAATAAATAAAATGAAAATATAAGTTATTCAGAAGACAATATCAACCAAATGTTATAAATTGGAATATTCAATGAATTGAGATAAATATATCCTTTAAAATTAAATGTCACTATATATTATATGAAAAAATTCAAACAACTAATATTGGGAACGATTTTAGGTTCATTGGGTTTCTTTTATGCGAATTCGAAACCGAGTGGTCCATACAACATTGGAGTTAAAAAATATGAAGAAATCATTGGAATCATCATATTTTCATATTTTGCATATATATCTAAAGAATTAATTTCAACAATAATGTTACAATTTATTAGTGGGTGGCATTTAACTAATTTAACCCACTCCATAATCAAAAAAAGCAATGGTTCATACGTTAACGAATTATTTTAAATTTAAGAGTTTATAAGATTCCAAAAAAAATATTATAATATTCGTTTGTTTCTTCCTACAGTAACCATATATAATATAATATATTATTATATATAATATGTTATATTTAAAAACATTCATATTACTTGTGGTTTCAATAATAATTACAATATTTTCACAAAGAACAGTTGATAAAAAATATAAATCTATGAAAAATAAGGAACCTCTTAATGATATTTTAATCGAACTATTCCCTAATTTAGATGATTATGATTATTTGTGTGATTATTTGGCAGCACTACCGGTTTTAATTCTTTTATATGTGTCTTGGAAAAATAAAAAATTTACAATCATGAATGATTTTATTATGTACATGGCGATAATATATATTTTAAGAAGTATCACTATGTATTTCACTATATTACCGTCTATTAATTGTTATCATCATAAAAAAATTAATTTAATGGGTGGATGTTGCGATAGTATATTTAGTGGACATACAAGCGTTACTCTAATGTCCATATTATTTTTAATTGGCCTTGGATTTCCCACATATATAATAATATATCCGATTTTACTTAGTTTTTTAATAATCTCTTCAAAATCACACTATACAGTTGATGTCATTATATCCTGGTATATAACATTTTTAGTTTATATTTCTATTAAATATCAGTGTGTTCGAAAATATTTTAAAAATTTATTCCTCTAAATTTAAATATCCCCGGTCGAATCGGACAAATTTGCGGTACGACACGCGTTTTGAAATGTTCATGAAGTTCTTTCTGTCCGTCATACCAATGCTTGCGATGTACTCCGCACACTGGGTAACCATGAAGATCGCTCAGAGAACAACGTATTCCCTTTCGGGTAAGATGATTACATCTAATGACCTTAATACCTTTGTTTACCATTCCCTTTTCCCGCAGTTTTTTTATGGCTTTTTGTTCTTTTTCATATTCGTGGTCAGTCATCATTCGAAACTGATGGGTTTTTCTAATAAGTAAGCTATAGGTTTTTTTGGGACAATTTGGAGTATATACCATGCTTCGACTAAATAATTTCAACGTCTTATAATATGCGGTATTCTCAATGAGTTTTTGGAAAAATTTAGCACTTTGTCGATTGACCAAAGCCAAGGAGGAACAAGTCTTTGCGAATTTATCAAAGGACAATATCATCCTATAATCCCTAAGACTTAATACTGAAATTATGTCCATCAATAAAAACCTCTGCTCAAACAGATAGCTGTAAATTTGCCATTCGTTTGGAAAATGAAATCCTTCGATAAAACAAAACATTCCATTCTCTCCGGGAAAATAATCCTCGTATTTGGGTTCTTGTCCTGAGTAAAAGAACATATTTGGGGTTTCCAAAGATTATACACTATGTATTATTTTTAGTGTCTCATTTACATATAATAATGTTTTATTTCCGACTAAACATTATTTAAATCGATTTATAATACAATCTTAAATTATAGCCAACTTAAACAAGTATAATATAATATTCACACGCAAATCAAATTAAATACTTTCTTCATTATTTACAAAACAAACACAATGACACTATTTTCATTAATTCCTCGTAATACACAAAAACTTTTACCTCATTTGCAAAAGACATCCTTTGCAGTACCAAATGTTTGGGGAGAAAAAGATTTTTCACCAAAAAACAAAAGAGACAAAATTCTATATGGTTATCAAAAATATGTATCGTCTTATCTTAGAAGAGACATTGACGATATAGACGGGACACGCTTACCAATTATTCTAGAAAAAGGAAAGGGTCAATATTTGTATGATGAAAATCTACGAAAATATATTGACTTCACATCACAAAATTTAAATATATCATGCGGGCATAGCATAAGAGACATCACTGAAGTTGCCTGTCGACAATTGTTGAAATTATCTAATCATCATTCGGATTTTTACAACGAAGAAATACCCAAACTAGCAAAAAAAATAATCCATAAACTCCCTCCTCACGTTGACGGGGAAGACTGGGTAGTTCATTTTGTAAATAGTTCCTTCGAAGCAAACAATCTCGCAATTACAATGTCTAAATGTGTAAATAAATCACATGAAATTTTCACTCTTAAAAACTCATATCATGGTTTTAATCAGCATAATAACGTTATAACCAGTTCTTTTATCAGAATTGATTGTCAAAAGGGCATAGAACACTTAGAAAACGTTCTAACTTTTGGTACATTTGGTAAAGCAAATTCAATTATTATTGAACCCGCGCAACTATTCAACGATTTAAATCCTTTATCCAAAAATTACATGGTAGAAGCTTTTGAATTATTAAAAGATTGCGGTGGAGTAACCATTATTGATGAAACCATGAGTGGACTGGGTCGTACCGGTAAAAATTTCTGGGCGTGGCGAAATGATTCCTTCCAAAAAACTGTACCCGATATTATTACCATCGGAGAAGGACTGGGAAACGGAATATCAACCTTAGCCGCAGTTGCTACCAGACGTTCAATTAGTGAACATTATTCCGCGAGTTATAATGACCCCATGTATACGAGTACTAGATGTACTAATCCACTTTCATTGGTCTGCGCAAATAAAGTTCTCGATTACATTAAATACGAAAGACTTTCAGAAAACAGTGAAAACAAAGGAGAATGTTTGCAAAGATCAATGTTGAAACTATGTAAAGAATATCCCGAAATATTTAAAGGTGTGAGAGGCATGGGTTTATTAAGAGTACTTGAAATAAACGGTGATAAAGAAATGGCAATACATATCAAAAAAAAATTACTATCACTGGGTATAATAACTGACAGTTGCGGATTAAATGGAAATTTATTGAAATTACAACCTCCGTTATGTGTGGAATACAAAGATATTGACAACGTGACAAAATCTTTGAAAAAAATAGGAGAAAATCTATTGAATGAATTATGTATTGACGGAAGAAATAAATGGACTAAAAAAATCAACGAAGTATATGAAAAAGGTTATGGAAGTTTCTAAATTACAAGGCATTCAATATTTGTTCGAAATGTATGACCTTTTCAAAATGGAGATGTTTGTGTGTTTCATCTGAAAATGTATCCGCGGATGATTTTGGCGGTTGAGTTCCATAGGTTAACCATATCGATGACACCTTTTTTCTTTTTTCCAGGAAACTTTCTGATTTTTTAGATTTTTCTCCTGAATATTCGCCAATCATCAAATATTTGTTATGTTCGGGGAAAAACGTCTCTTCTAAATTCTCAGGAATATATCGCATTTTTACTCGATGTCCCTTTTCTTCCAATTGTTTCTTTAAAGCAACAGCAAATGTTCTTTGAAAATCCGTTGTTTTCTCAAAGGTTTGGTTAATTAATATCACGTGCCATTTCACATCCTTTTCGATCACATTTTCTATCATTAAAATGTGTTTGTTCAGTACCTCAATATTATTTGGACTATATTTGTGCAGTAGTGTTTGATTTTGTCTAGTAATAGTTTTCAAATATTCGGGTCCTTTCCGAGATGCTTTCATGGCGAGCTCCAACGCATCGACACCTTCATTGATTTTCTCATAATAATGCCCTGCTTCCTTGAATGGCTCCGAATTATGTACCATCGGATAATTCAAATAAAACATTTCCAAATGAAGAAAGTTCAGTGGATTGTCATATTGATATGACAGCGGAATTATCTGAAAACTTTTCTCTTTCAATTGTTTTACCACATCCAATAAAATCATTCTGGAATAATATTCAATAAGGTGTCGACGATGAATCTCGAGAGAATCCAAAAATTTACCAAATGATGTTTTTTCCTTTGTTTTCGAAGAAACCTCGGGACTCGCCAATATCATCACCTTGAAATTTCGATGCCCGCGTTCATACAATCTCTCACATATTAAAAGCGGCATCATACATGTTTTCGTTATATTCATATTAGGTTCGGCTATTAATATCGCCGTTTTTGATGACTGTTCCCCTTCTAATGGTGCTTCGGGAGACCAACTTAAATCACACTTCATTTTCTGAATATATCTGTCACACACTGTTGTATTCCAGGTGTATGGTACTACTCTACTCGGCGTGTCATAAGTTGTCTCAAAAAAATCCAAATTCTTCTCATAATTTGGTATCGTCCAATATTCCGACACGTGTTGAGATATTTCCTTTGAATTGTCCTTCACATAGCCATGATTATTAAATATTATGTCCTCTTGATAAATATAATAAACATTTCCGCAATTGTATTTTATCATTTTTACGTTGTTCTCATTGAATAACTTTAAAATGGGTAAATCTACTATTGTTCCTGACAAAAATATCATGGCGTGATAATCATAACATTCCGATAAATTTGATAATGTAATTGGTTTTACTGGGATATTTGTCAAATGAAATTGCTGATAGTGTTGGTCAGCTGTTATTAATTCCACTTTGTAATTAGGGTTTTTTATTAGTGTCTCATACAAAAATAGCGACTGTTGCATACAACCATTCTCGAAAATAGATACTTTCGGCGCATTAATCAATATAGCGATCTTTCGTACTGGTGTTATCCTGGGTAATACTTTGTAACGGTAATAATGGTATAAAACAACTCTATTTCCTCTTTGGGTATCTATCACTTTGGCACAATTATCACTGTGTTTTGCTTCTCTGAATATTTTACCTTTCATTTGACTATTCTCATTGTCCTTCATATCATTAACGATAATATCGTGGAGATTTTTACATAGTAAGTGTCCGTAATTATCTAGAGCTTCTTGAGAAACAGTATAAGCATCTTTTAGGGCTTTGTAAATTATTTCGTTTTTGGGCTCACATCCAATAAACCCTTGAAACATAGTACCTGGGAAATATGTGGATTTTACCGTGAAAAATTGAAAGTCGAGTACTATCTCGTCGATGTTCATGGCTAACATTGCATCAGTGTCGAAATAAACCCCACCACATACATACAAATAATAATAGCGGAATAAATCTGATTTATGTTCTCCGCGTTTGAAAGAGGTGAATTTCTGTTTCACGTCCAAAAATTCTTCTTGAGGATGTTCGTCAAAAAAGCGTAAAATGTCACTATCGTTGAAAAATTTGTATTCCCATCCCGGCGAATAATGACGAATTTGTTCGATTATGTAACTAGGTGGTGATTTTCGGGCTGTTTGTACTATTACCTTAGGAATCATCACGCTTTATTCTATATATGTTGGTAAATTTTAAATTGTAAATTGTTAAAATTTAAATTGTTAAAATTCATGTTTGTTTTAGTATTATATTTTACTGGTAAGATTTTCTGACTTTACTATATAACCCGTCCGAAGCACAATGAAAAAACCCGATGTAGATACTTTAGAAAGAATCAAAATGATGTGCCTTTTTGCCCTCCAATGTTACAAAGTTTCCATGGGCTCTATGCTTTCTCTCACTGTTCCACAGGAATGCGGTGCCGATGGTGCCCTACAAATTTGCACTTTCAGAGAGAATCTGACTCGTACCGAAACTCTCCACACTTCGGCCGTTACTCTCAACTTTTTGACACTCTTCGCATTTGTTGTTAATTATTACCTTGAACTCAAACGTGAAAACTGGTTCATTAAACATTTCGACATCAATCATGATTTTGCCGACAATCATTTGCGTACCGAATTGGTTAAACCTGATTTCATACACGTCAAGGAAAAACTCGATGTTAAAAATAAATTATACTGGAATTCCAGTTTGGCACTTGCTTGTATTTTTATAGTAAATGTAGCTGTATCAACGTTTGATATTTCGACGCGTTTTGCAGGTGGTGCCAGTGCCAATGCTTACGCGAGTTTCATTATTTTGATTGCCATGAAACTGATGAACTCTCTGATGATTTCTTACAATTCGCACAAAAACTGTGCGGCACAAAGTGCATTTTTGACCGAATTCACGTCATTCAATGTATTGGATGGCGACGAACATAATTCCGGAGTCTCGGTAGTACCAGCATTAGATTCTGGTGTTTCCCCAGAGAAAGTAGAAATAGAGATGGTTTAGTTCGTCGTGATTCTCAATTCGGAGAATTGAGAAGATTACGACGAGGTATTTAACTTCTAAAATATCTCCACAATAAATAAACTTTGAAACATGAAAACATTCCTATGGAAATTCCCAATCCTAAATCCGCATACTTATAGTCCATAAATTGACGATAAAGAAGCCATATTAATAGTGCAAACGGATAAATAGAATGCCACATTGTATGCCATCGTAAATAACCTTTAAAATTATTATTATCGCGGGCTCTTCGCGATTCAATTAAAATCATACTTCCGAGTGGAACAACTACCATATATAATATTCGTTCTCCCCAGGCAACGAATATCATATTTGAAGCAATTAACCCTGTATTCACAGTAGCTACTATACGATCTGCGGAATGAAAATAACTTCTTTTTTTATGCATCATAAATACGTCTGCCATCAAAGTCATAAATGATTGAATTATCATTCCCGTTCCTTCTAAGACAGGGGATATTGGTATTTCAGGTTCAATCGAAAAAGTGTGAGGGAAAACAAAAGCCATGAGAAAACCTATTAAGGTATAAGAAAACGAAGAAGCGCCATAAATTGTGAAAAATAAATTTCTCGGTTCAAGCAATCCATTATTTCGCCATTCATCGGGGCTCAAACTATTAGTATCTAATAATGGGGCAAATAATTTATAAAAAAAAATATGGTCATGTGGATTCGTTACCGCATTATAATGACTCATTTGTTTATATTACAT
>Ga0181580_10003748_pt1 | contig 12376 bp, 9 predicted proteins | sample 071ome_23_FD_132413 | JGI IMG/M metagenome (GOLD analysis project Ga0181580, IMG submission 132413) | Coastal salt marsh microbial communities from the Groves Creek Marsh, Skidaway Island, Georgia - 071403BT metaG (megahit assembly) | ecosystem: Environmental > Aquatic > Marine > Intertidal zone...
AAAAGTATTATTGGCAAATCATATTATATATTCTAATATATATTATAAAAAAGACAAAATCAATCAATTATATACAAATTTATTATACGAAATGAAAGATCATAATAAATATTTAACAAATTTATATAGTAATAATAAAAAAGTTAAGAATGATAATGATAATATTATAAGAGATTATGTAATAAATTATTGGGAAAAAAAAGAATAAATTAAATTAATTATTTTTTAAATCTATATAAAAAATGCCAAAATTTATATAATATATTTATACCGTAATTTTAATATTATATCATTTTATTATGGATATTGTTAAAAACGAATTAAATATTGCCAATTATTGGCGCGATGAAGGCATTTCTAAAAAATTTTTAGAGATGAATAAAGGTAATCAATTATTTAGATTTTTAGAAGGACCACCATTTTGCACGGGAACGATGCATAACGGTCATATCTTATCTAAAACAATCAAAGACACAATTGTACGTCATTTTCATAAAAAAGGTTATGATATTAAATATAATGCTACTTGGGATACTCATGGACTTCCTATTGAAGGATTAATTGAGAAACAATTAGAATTATATACAAAAGATAAAATTGAAGAATATGGAATTGATAAATTCAATGATGAATGTCGTAAGATTATTTATCAATGTATTAATGATTGGGATAAAGATACAAAGCGTTTAGGACAATGGATTGATTTTGATAATCAATTGGCTACATGCGATTTTTCATATATGAATGTACTTTGGGAAAAGTTCAATGAACTTTATGAAAAAGGGTATGTATATGAAGGAACACGTGTAATGCCATATTCTGTAAAATTAGGTACATCTTTATCAAATTTTGAAGCAAAACAAAATTATAAAGATGTTGATGATGATAGCGCTATTGTTAAATTTAAATCAACAACTAATCCTAAATTATATTATTTAGTATGGACTACAACACCATGGACTTTATCGTCAAATATGGCATTATGTATTAATTTAAATATTACATATGTTACAGTAGAATATGAAGATGACTTATATATTCTTGCGGAACCATTACTTAAAAAAGTATTTGGTAAAAAGAAATATAAAGTTATTGATACATATGGTGGACACGTATTATTAAATAATGAATATGAACCAATTATGGATTATTATAAAGATGTACCACATACATATAAAATTGTATCAGATGAATTTGTAACAATGACATCTGGAACAGGCATCGTTCATTTAGCACCAGCATTTGGAGCAGATGATCATCGTGTATGTTTATCACATAATATTATTAATAAAGATGATAATCCTTTACAATTACGTTGTCATATTGATGCTCATTGTAATTATCTCCCAATTGTATCAAACTACTCTGGTAGATTTGTAAAAGATTGTGATAAATATATTATGAATGAGTTAAAAGAACGTAATCAATTATTTAAAAAGGAAAGTATTAATCATTCGTATCCATTTTGTTATAGAACGGATACACCCCTAATTTATCGGGTACAAAGTACATGGTTTTTAGAGGTTAATGCGGTTAAACAACAACTTTTAGAAAATAATTTAAAATCTTCATGGTATCCAAAACACGTACAAACGTCAAGATTTCATAGTTGGCTTGAAGAAGTTCAAGATTGGAATATTGCCCGTGAGCGTTATTGGGGTACATGTGTTCCATTATGGGTGAGTGAAGATAAAAGTGAAGTTTATTGTGTAAAATCAGCTAAACATTTAGAAGAATTAGCAAAATTAGAACCTAATTCATTAACTGATTTACATCGTGAATTCGTAGATAAGATTACATTTAAGTCTCCAAAAACAGGAAATATTCTTACAAGAGTTCCATATACATTTGATTGTTGGCTTGAGTCAGGAATGATGCCATATGTTTATTACAATGAAGAACAACGTCAAGGAGATTTTAATGTAGATTTTATTGCTGAAGGATTGGATCAAACACGTGGTTGGTTTTATACATTAAATGTATTATCAGTTATGTTAGATAATAAACCAGCATTTCAGCATAATATTATTAATGGAATTGTATTAGCGGAAGATGGTAAAAAAATGTCAAAACGTTTAAAGAATTATACTGATCCTATGAAACTTGTAAATGAATTTGGAGCGGATGCTTTACGTATGTACTTATTAAGTTCAAACGCAGTAAAAGCTGAACCATTACGATTTAAAGATGAAGGATTAAAAGAAGTAATTCGTTCAATTCATATTCCATTAAATAGTGCTTTATCATTCTTTAATGATTATGTAAAAGCATTTGAAAAAACTTTTAATGAAAAATTTCTATTAAACGAATATTTATTAGTATCAGAAAATAGTTTTGATATGTATTTAGTAGAACATTTAGATAATTTTAAAGTCAAATTACAAAATGATTTAAACACTTATAATCTAAATAATCTAAATACTTATATTAATGAAATGATTGATGTATTAAATAATAATTATATTAAATTTAACAGAAACAGATTTAAAAGTCAAAATAAAGAAGAATGTTATATTTCATTAAATATGTTAGGAGTTGTATTATATGATATTTCATTATTAGTAAGTCCAATTCTACCATATTTTAGTGAATATTTACATCAGCAAATTCTTGTATATATGAATGATAGTTATAATTGTAGCGTACATTTAAAAACATACAAAGGAAATTATATCAATATTATAAATATGTATAAGAAATGTGAAACAAAACAAGATATTATTTTAGATAATAAATTATATAAATCATATTTAAACTATTATAGTTATAAAGTGAATAGTTGTAATTATTTATTTAAAATCATTAATTTAATTGGACGATTTAAAAGTGAAAATAAATTAAGTTTTAAACAACCAATTAATAAAATCAAAGTATATCTTACAAGAGGTTTCTATAATATTGATACATCTTTAATTCAAAAGGATTGTCGTATTATTGATATTGATTTATCTTTTGAAATTGCTGATAATATTTCCTATATTTATAAACCTAATCAAAAGAATTTAGGCGTAAAATATAGAAAAGAAAGTAAAAAAGTATGTAAATTATTAGAAACATATAGTTATGACGATTTAAATAAAATGTATATTGAAAACAATATTATTTTAAAAGATGACACAAGTGAATATATTTTAGAAAAAGATGATTTGACATATGAAATTAAAGTAATTGAAAAAGATAATTTTAAATCAATTTTAGAAGAAGAATCAAAAATTCTTATTTATTTTGATATGACAGAAACAGAAGAAACAAAGATGCGAAGTTATGTTGATATTTTAACATCGACAATTCAAAATAAAAGAAAAGAATTAGGATTAAATGTATGGAATGTTATTCAGTTAAATTTATCAACAACTAATGAAACATTATTAGCTGGTTATCATAAATATAATAGTTTAATTAATGATTTATTACAATATAAGTTAGAATTAAATAATGAAAAACATTATAAACACTTATTTCCAATTCAAACAGAAGATAATGAAATTATTGGCACAGTTAGTTTAAACATTATATAAAATATTTAAATAACAAAAAATGAAAATTAAAATAAAAATTAAAATAAAAATTTTTTTATTTTAATTTTTATATAAGGATGTTTGTGAAAAACATATTGAATATGAGAATCCAGTTAATGAAAATATTATAATATATAATAAGTAAAGTAAAAATAATAAACTACAAAAATTAAAAATATATAAAACAAAAAAAATATTTATAATATATAGTTATATATATTTAAATTTAATAAATGTATTTTAATAATTTATTACATCAAACAATATATAAAACATATAAAAATTTAAGTTTAAAGAAAGATAATATTAATTATATAAAGGATAAAGAAAATGATAAATTTACCTTAATAGATATAGATAAGCAAAATGAGGTTATTGATAAAAATGTCAATAGTGATAATAATAGTGATAATAATAGTGATATAACAGAAAAAAGTATAGAATATAAAATAGAAGAAAGTGAAATAGAAAGTTTTTCATCAAATGAAGAATGTTTTAGGAATCTAGGGGATTCTATAAAATTTGATAAAGAAAATATGTGTAATACATGTAATACATTATTAGTAAAAAATGGAAAATATAAATGTTTTAAAATAAAAAATAATAATGGAAAATTTAGATATTATTGTTTAAAATGCGGATTTGAAAAAAAATCTAAAAAAAAGATGTTATATATGATATTAATTTATAAAGATTTAGATATCAAATAAATTATTTTTTTGTAAAAAATAAATAAATTTATTTTTTAAGGTATTACTGATTATCTTCTTAATTTTATTGATGATAATCTTTCTCGTAATCCTGGTCGTGCTGATACTACTGGTTGTGCTGATGCTACTGGTAGTACTAATGATGGTCTTCGTGTTGCTGATGATGGTCTTCGTGTCGCTGATGATGGTCTTCGTGTTGCTGATGATGGTCTTAGTGTTGCTGATGATGGTCTTAGTGTTGCTGATGATGGTCTTCGTGTTGCTAATGATGGTCTTCGTGTTGCTAATGATGTTGCATTTGAACGTAATGGTTCAATTAAATTAGGTTGTTTAAGTGTATGTATGACTGACTGTATCTTAGTGAAATGTAAATCATAAAATATATAATATTTTACAAAATTTTTAAAAACATTATTAAAAAATTCAATATTTTTTCCTACAATATATGTAATTTGATAATTATTTCTTACAATTCCATAATATTTATCTATTTTTTTATAATCATTTACATATTCTTTCATTTTATTATTATCCTTATTATATTTTATATTAATATTATTAAAATATTTAAAATCCGGGTTGTGAATATTTTCCAACGTATTCAAATTATAACTATCCAAATTAATATTATTTTTAGCATTGTCCAATCTTCTCGGTAACGTGGGTATATTTAAAATTTTAATATATGATTTAAAATATACATTTATAAATATATTAATTATTTCATATTCTGGTTGAAGTTTATATAAAAAATTATTTGATATATTATATATTTTATTGTTATAATTATCAAAAAATGTGTTTTGATCGTCTAATAATGATTTCATTGTGATAGGATTTTTAAAAAATTCAAATAAATTTTTTAATTTTGTTTTTACAGTATCATAATTAGTTGTTTTATTAAAAGTTAAATAATTTAATTGTTCCTTCTTTTCTAATTTGGTAAATATATAGAATATATAAAAGAATAATAATCTATCAATGCGTTTATTATATTTTATATCATAATAAGGAATTAATGTAGATTGTCCAAATAAAACATGTTGTAAATCTTTTATAATATATTCTAAACTAATAATTTTAAAATTATTATAATTTAAGAATGTTTTTTGTAATATAATTTTTTGATTATCATTATTAATGGATAATAATATTTTACGATATGCTTCATCTTCAAATGATAATATAGACACATCAATAAATTCTGCAGGTGTATTAGTATATGATGTAATAATATTTTTATCATTAATTGAGAATATTTCTGTATTATTATTAGTATTATTATTAGTTTTTATATTAAAATTTTTATATTCTACATAATTTAATATAATTGGTTTAGGATTTTCATTATTATTAGATATACTCTGTTTATATTCTTTTTTTAGATTATTAATAGAAATATTAGTCATAGATGTTGCAAATTTCATTCTTAATAAATCAAATGAAACAATTCCATAACCGTGTGAATATGATGATGGTGTATTATTTATTGAAAAAAAATGTATTGCTGGTTGTGTATTTTTTAAATCATAAATTACAGGATTATCTAATTTTATATGTCCTTTTTTACTATTTTGTGAGTTACTTGTATTAAATATTAAATTATTAGAATTAGTTATATAAATATTCCTAAGTTTTGTTATTTCAAACATATTATTTGGTTCTATTGTAATTTTTTGTATATTATGAATATCTGTATAATTATAAAAATCATTTCCCTTTATTTCATCATTATATATATTAATGTCATCGCAATAGTTTTGTATTTTTTTATATGTATAATAGTTTAATATATTATTACATGTACCTGCGTTATCATTTAATATTTCATGAATATTATTATATAAATCACTGTTGTTTATAATTTCTCTAATTTTTGTTTTTTTATCCTCTACATTAGTATCTCTATTGTTATTTGCATCATTATATAAATAATCGAATATTTTTGATATTTTTTTAAAACTTATAATTAATGCTTTTATAACATATGTTTTAATAATATTAAATCTAATAATATTAGATGTAATAATAAGTATATTAAAGTCATTATCACTATGCTTATCATAATCTTCTGTAAATATATTATGTCTAATTTTTTTTAATAGATTATTATTATTATCATATGATCGAAACATTTTATCTTTTATTAATATTTTAAATAAAACCATATTATTACCTCCTTTTAAATTAAAAATAATTTGTTCTTGAATACCATCTATTCTTTCTTTTATAATTATTTTATTTGTATATTTCTCAATATAAAAATTCATTATTGTATATACAAATTTTATAAATTGTATTAATAAATAATGATTTTTATTAAAGAAATTTCTTGTATAGATAGAAGTAATTTCATCTTTAATTGATCTTAATGGTTTCATATCAGGGTTAGATTCTAATATTATATCTCTATAATTTATTTTATTTGGTTTAGGTCCAAGGAGTGAATTTATAATCTTTACTTGTGTAATTGACATATAAAAAATATTAAATTTTTATAATAATATTTTATAATTATTTTTTATTATATAATAAATTTTTATAATAATATTTTATAATTATTTTTTATAATTATTTTTTATTATATAATAAATTAGTTTCTCTTATAATATGCTCTACTAATAACAGCAGAATGTTTTAATTGTTTTTTTGCTTCAAAAGTCCCTTGTTCTTTTGTTAATATTTTTCTTATATCATTAAGAGAAATTTGTAAATATTTTCTAAAAATATTTGAAATTGATTTATAAGCATTACCTTTTTCATTATGATAAAATAAGTCTCTATCAATATATTCTTCAAAAGATTCATCAATAATTTTTTTCATATTATTATCTTCAATTGTAAAAATATCAAATCCATATGATTTGGCATTTTTATATTTAGTTATAATAAATGTATATTCATTTTTTAGATATATACCATCATAGTCATTATATTCTTCTTTAATTAGTTTTATATTTTCATCATCATCTTTATTTTCATTATAAATATTGTCAAATTTATTATCATAAATAACTTTAATATTTTTATAATCATCTCTTTTAGGATAATATATATGTATATTAAGTATAAGATAAATCATAATTGAAATTTTTCCAGAATCATATAATTCCTTTGATTTAGTTATTAAATCATCACGTGTAATTGTAATTTCTTCTAGTCTTTTTTCATCTTGAACATCTAAATGTTTATCTTGAAATTCATACATAATTTTTGTAAGTTTTTCAATAATTTCCTTATTAAATTCTAATAATTTAGCAATTCTTAAAAATTTAACAACAATTTCTCTTTGTGTTGAAACATTATTATATTGTTGTTGTAATTTTATAATGAAATTATCAAAATCATTTAAAATAATATCAAATGTATTAGTTTCTTGTATATTACCATAATAAATTTTAAAAATGGTTGTAATTAAATTTTTATAGCTTGTTTTAGTTGTATCATAAATTTCAAGTTTATCAATTAAACTAAAAATATAATTTAATGAATTTTTTTTATAATTTTTATTTTCACTATCTTTATTACGATTTTTAATGTTGTGATTTAATTGTAATAATGCTTCATTTTTAGATTTAACATCAAGTTCTTTAAATAATTTAATATTAAATTTAGAAATATCAGAATTATCATTAATAAAATATACTTTAGTTCTATTAGATTTTATATTATATCTAACTTCATTAATATTTTTATTTTTAAGAACCTGATAATTTTCTTGTCCTGTATCTTTATGTATAAATTTATATATATACCAAGACATAATAAATTAAAATATTTTTAAATTAATAATTAATTATTAATTTAAAAATATTATTTTATATCATTTTTTCTATATATGTAAAATAAAATTATATAAAATATATTCTAAATATATAATTAGATATATATAAATTATAAGTATAAAAATGTATAATAATGAATTTTCAAATAGTTCAATTTAATGTATTTCATAAAAATCAAATATTAAATGATATGTATATTATTAGTCCAATGTTTAAAGTTTATTTAAATAATGAATATAAAGATATTTTAATTAATACAATGCCAATGACTAGTTTTTTAAAAAAAATTTTAAAAATATTGTGTATAATAATTGATAATAACAATTTATATAATATAAGACAGATTGAGTTAATCTGTTTATTAAATTATATAAAAAATCATAAATATAATAACTTTTCAAAGTCAATAATTACATTTTTTATTGATGTAATTTTATTAAATAAAGATTATGAAGAATATATTAAAACATATTATAGTTATACTGAATTAGAAAGATTTAAAGATATTAATAAATGTCAAATATTATTTAATTGTTTTGACATAACTGATATTAAAGTTGTAGAATATGATAAAATAGATTATATTATAACTGTATGTCCTAGAATTTTTATAAAATTATTAAATAATGATATTTTACATCATAATGAATTAATTGTAAGAAATTTAATGGATAAAATGTTATTTTATAATTATAGTGTATTTTATATTAATATAACACACGATTATTTATTAAGTATATATAATAAGTTAAAGGGTTGTGTTAATTATAAAAAAATAAATAAAGTAATATTAGAATTACATAATAAATTATTTAAAAATATTATACTTGATTCAACTAAATATAATAGTGAGGAATATTTTAAAACTCTTTATAAATATAATATAGTAATTAATAATAGAATTGAATATCGTGTAATAAATTACTTAAATGGTATAATATTTAGAGAAACTGATATATTATATATGGGTAAGATTAAATATTTATTATATTTACTAAAAAATTATGAATTTCATCAACTTCAAAACTATTATAATACATTTGATTATAGTTTATTAGATATGATTTTCATAAGAAGTCAGGATAATAATAATTTATTACATAACATATTAAATGATTTATTTGATGTATTAAAAAATGTAAAAGATAAAAAATTATGGTTATTTCTTAAAAAATTATTACCAAATTATCGTTTGAGAATATTAGAACATAAATTATTTATAATAAGTATAATCAATGGAACAAAAATAACATATGATATTAAATTTTATTTATTATTAAAAAGAATTAAAGAACATATTTCAAATAACATAGAAATTTTAAAATATTTAGAAAGTGGTATTACATCATTATTATTTAATTTAAATGTTTCTATTGAATTAATAGAATTTTATAAATTATTTAATGAATTATATATAATAGATAATGATAAATTAATATTTCAATTTAATAGTATGTACAAATATGAGGATTCATATATATGTACTAATATAAATGATAAACCAAAATTACTTGAAATCAAATCAAAATTAGAAGCAAACAGTATTTATGTTTTATATTTTATATATATAGATGCTTTATATAATCAAAATAATATAGATAATATTTTAAAATTAACTGAGTTAGATATTGATGAAAATATTGTCTTTTATAGATTATATAATATAGAAATATTTAATAAAGAAGAATTAATGATAGATGATAATGAAGTTTGTTATTTATGTTTATATAAAATTAAAAGTGAATTAGAAAATATTCCTATACTTAAATCAACATGTAATCATTATATATGTGAAGGATGTAGTAAAGATTTTTTTAATATAAATCCTGATTTATATATAAGAAATGAGAATGTATCATGTGGTATATGTAGAAATATATATAATTTTAGAAGTTGCAAAGTATATATATAATAGAATTATAAGGTGTGAAAGGAGTGTAGTCTTACAGAGACTATAAATGTACCTTAAAACTTAAAAAATTTTTTTTTTAATTTAAAAATATTCACTTTATATATAGTATAAAAATCAAGATATAATGGGACAATTTAAAGCATTAATATTATCTTTATCACTTCCATTTTTTACATTATTATTTGTAATGTATATAAATCATAAAAGATTTGAAAATAATCCTGAATTATTAGAAGAATTAAGAAAAAGTAATGGAAAAAATAATGCTGTTGGAAATATAATAAATAGATAAAAAAAATATATAATATATAAATAAAAAACAATAAATTTTATATAAAATGAAATTAAATCTTAAACATTATATTGTATTATCAGTATTATTAGGAATAGTTGTATTAAATGTACTACTATTTGTAAATACACAATGGTTTAATAACGACCATAACGCTAGTATAGTTGATAAAGTTATTGATGGAATTTACTTCTCAACATCCAGTTTCAGTTCTATCGGATATGGTGATTACACTCCTCAATCAAGACAAGCAAAAATAATAGTCATAGTAGAACAGTTTCTTGTTATATCAATTGCCTTTGATATGATTATAGCATACATAAATTCTCGTAAATAAAGATGTAATATTACATATAAAGTAGAATATAATGCTATTAGAAATTTAATAAATAATATAAAATGCTTTTTATTTTTATAAAATAATATACCGTATGTATATTATTTAGGCATAAATATGCATAAAACATCAAAACATATACCATTGGCAGATTTTTTGAAGGAAGTGAAGTATTTAATTATAATCAATGTCATCTAAAAATAAATAGAGATATAAATGGAGCAAGAAATATATTTATTAAATCATTTTTATAAAAAAAAATGATAGGTTGGAGTTGCACAGCCTTTAAAGTTTAAGTTATAAAGATTCTGTTTTTATAACTTGAATGGAATAATAGTATTTACTATTAAACCAGCAACGGTGTAATGCGTGATAAGATTGATGAAGTTATTAAAGAGTCGCATATTGAAAAATATGATGATGAATTAAAAGAAAATACTTGTTGTATTTGTATGTTTAATAAACCTAATATATTATTAAAATGTCATGAAACTTACGGACATAAATTTTGTATTAATTGTATAAAAGAAAATGATAAAATTCGTGAAACTTGTCCTTTATGTAGAGGAGAATATTCAGATATTATATGGATAGTTTAAATAATAATTTAAATAAAATAAAAATAAATTTTTTTTATTGTAATTTAAATTCAATAAAGAATAATGCGACAGTACATAATGCTAATATTAACATATATAAATAAATAATATAAATCCAAACTTCCCAATTATTAAAAGTTTGTTTATAATAATGTGGTAAATTCTTACCATATTTTTTCTTTATCATATTCATATAAAGATTTAAATCTTTAATGGCATAAAATCCAGTGAAGAAGCTAAATACAAGGACACATAAACTAATAGTTTTAGCAACATATATTTGATAAATATTAGCAGATTGTTTTTTATGAAGTGCTAATATTGTAAGAGCGATTGTAGAAGAAGCAATCATATTACGTGTAGAAGAAATAAAAACACCGAATTTAGTTGTTGGAGGTACTATTGGTGTTTTTGGTAAATCTTCATTTGATAAATCAACAGGATTATTATTATACATTATTTTAGTGTATTACAAATTAAATTATTATATTTATTATATAATAAATATAATAAATATAATATAATAATTATAATAAATAAAAAATACTAGTAATAGAGTTAATACATGATTATTAAGTGTTGTCGTTAAGAGTATATTAAGATAATTCTACACCTATATAAATAATTATATAAAGAAATATAAATAAATATATATATATATTAGTAAATATTATATTAATTGGGAAATATAAGTACTATATATAATAATCATACTAATCTATGTTGGTTGTCCGTTAGCCATCTTCAAGGTAAGTAATAGTTATATGTAGTTAAGAAGTAGTTATAAATATCAATATTTATAACTATTTTAATTAACAATATAATTATACCTTCATATACTTATTAAAGTAGCGGTGAGTAACTGTTACATATAAGAGTATATCATTTATGTCTTCATTTTTATAACTTCTCATTCCATATAAACGAGATGAGAAACAAGTTATTATTTGCAATAAATCTTCTGTTACTTCTTTTTCTGAACTTTTATGTTCTTCATCATTTACAACTATAATATGTCCATTTGAATATTTTTTTTATTATTAACTCTATTAAATCATATGATATGCGACATAATCATAAAAAAATATAAAAAAATATAAAAAAAATAAAATAAAATTTATTATAAAAAAATTTTTATAAAAAAATAAATAATTAAAATAATAAAATAATAAAATAAAATAATAAAATAAATGAAAAAATATATAAATACAATACCATTTTTA
>Ga0181580_10003763_pt1 | contig 12351 bp, 14 predicted proteins | sample 071ome_23_FD_132413 | JGI IMG/M metagenome (GOLD analysis project Ga0181580, IMG submission 132413) | Coastal salt marsh microbial communities from the Groves Creek Marsh, Skidaway Island, Georgia - 071403BT metaG (megahit assembly) | ecosystem: Environmental > Aquatic > Marine > Intertidal...
AATAAAGAATCATTTAAACCATCATCTTTAAGTGACTCGCATGCCATCGTATTGAGTGAAAATAGTATTAACAAAAAAATAATTTTTTTCATAAAAACTCCTTTCTTAATTTAACTTTTGTAGCTTTTCTTTTTGAATTCGATAGCTACAATCAACATTATGATTTTCTATTAAACCATTGATTTTTAATGAACTTACTTTACACATTGAACATTGATAAGCAGTTCCATTAGGCTCGATTTTTTCTTGTGGGTAATCTATGTAAAATAGTTTTTTAATCATTTTTTTTTTGGATTTTTATAAATTCATTAAATGATAAACCATTAAGATCTTTGTCAGACATAAAAATAGGATCTAAAATTGGCCAATCAATTTTTAAATTAGGGTCATTATACTTAATCGTAACTTCTGAACTTTTTTCGTAAAAATTTGTGATTTTATATTGCATTTTAGTAGTTTCCTCAAGAGCTTGAAATCCGTGAGCAAGCCCTGGTGGAATCCAAAGAATTTTTTTGTTTTCTGCTGATAAAGTAACCATATCTGAAAATCCAAAGGTTTTAGAGTGCATTCTCAAGTCTACAATAACATCGTAAACTGCACCTTGAACAACCCTAACCAGCTTTCCTTGCTCAAAAGGTTTTTTTTGATAATGTAAGCCCCTGATAGTACCTTTTTTGGAGAGTGATTCGCAATCAAAAACGAAGCTTATATCGCCCTTAATAACCGAATTAAATTTTGCGAAATTAAAACTTTCATAAAAAAAACCTCTTTTATCAAGAAATAAATCAGGTTCAATAGTTATAACACCTTCAATATTTAGGTTTGTTATTTTCACAATAAAAACTTTATCAAATTCAAAAAAAAATTCTCACTTAGGATAAAATAAACACATGAATATTTTAATAACTGGTGCAACAGGTTTTATTGGAACTAATTTATTAGAAGCCTTAAAAAAAACAAACCACAACATTTATTGCATTTCCAGAAAAAAAAATACCAACAGCGATAGATTAACATGGATAAAAACAAATCTTGAAAATACTAATTTTGAATTTCTTAAAAAAATAAAGATTGATTTTGTTTTTTTTCTTGCAGGTCAAACCAGTATAATAAATGCGAAATTATATCCAGAGCAAAATTACAGAATAAATAGCTTAAGTCTAATAAAATTAATTAATTATTTTAAAAATATTAATCAAACACCATTCATTTTATACACAAGCACAATGTCTGTATATGGTTTAAATAATGAGAATAATAAAATTAATCCTATAACACTATATGATGTAAGCAAGGTTTCATCAGAATTTTATTTAAATGAGTATATACGTCAAAAAATTATTTCAGGTTGTATATTTAGGCTTTCAAATATTATTGGCTGTTATAGCAGAAAACAAAAAAAAGATAGAGGAATAATTTCTAAAATGATTAAGAAGATAATTAATCAAGAATCAATTGATATTTGGGGGGATGGCAAATATTTTCGTGATTACCTTCATATTGATGATCTAATTCATTTATTTTTAATTACCTTAAAAAAATATAAAAAAATGAATGGGTATATATTTGATGTAGGAAGTGGAAAAAGCATAACAATTAGAGACGCTTTCAAAAAATTATTAACTATTTCAAAAAAATATTTTAATACAACGAGTAAAATTAATTTTATACCTTTTCCTGATGATTCTGAGCTAATAGAAAAAAGATCAACTTTTATTAATATAGAATTATTAAAAAAAATAACTGGATGGAAAAAAAAATATAATTTTGAGGATTCGATAATAAAAATAATTGAGAAAGAATTAAAAAATGAAAGAAAATAATTTATGCAGAGTCTCTGCATCTTCGTTAGATTTAGTTGTAGATTTTGGAAAGCAGCCCCTTGGAAATGGTTTTTTAAAAAAGGCTGATTTTAAAAACGAGTATTTTTTTGAAATGCAATGTGGTTTTAATGAAAAAAGTATGATGTTTCAACTCATAAAACAACCAGAACCAGAAAAAATGTTTCATGAAAATTATGCCTTTTTTTCTAGTACCTCTAATTTTATGAAAAAACATTTTTATGATTTTTTTCAATCATATGTTAAATCTGAATATATTTCTAATAATCCTTTTGTTATAGAACTTGGCTGTAATGATGGAATTTTGCTTGAAAATTTTGCTAAAAATAATATAAAGCACCTAGGAATTGAACCATCAGAAAATGTTGCTGAAGTAGCAAATCAAAAAGGTGTTAAAACTATATCCAAATTCTTTAATGCTCAACTATCAAATGAGATTTTAAATGAGCATGGTAAAGCTGATCTTTTTTTTGCTGCGAATGTAATGTGTCATATACCAGATATTCTCTCTGTTATTGAGGGAATAAAAAACACACTAAAAGATACAGGGGTAGTTATTTTTGAAGATCCCTATTTGGGTGATGTAATTAATAAAATATCTTATGACCAAATATATGATGAGCATGTTTTTTTATTTTCAGCTCATTCGGTCAAGTATCTTTTCGAGCTATATGAAATGGAATTAATAAATCTTGAGCCGCAACATACGCATGGTGGTTCAATGCGTTATACCCTTTGCCATAAAAACAAATATCATATTAATGCAAATGTTGAAAAATATCTTAACAAAGAAAAATTACTTGGGCTAAATAAAATTGAAACTTTTTTTAAATTTCAAGAAAATATAAAAAAATCAAAAGATAAACTTTTAAATTTACTTAATAAACTTAAAAGTGAAAATAATTCTGTTTTTGGATACGCTGCTACTTCAAAGAGCACTACCATTCTTAATTATTGTGAAATTGGGCCAGATTTAATCACAAAAATTTACGATACGACTCCACTAAAATGTGGCAAATATTCACCTGGTATGCATATACCTATTACCTCATATGATCATTTTAAAAATGAAAAGGGAAAATACAGTTTTTTATTTGCATGGAATCATGCGAGAGAAATCACTGAAAAAGAAAAAAACTATCGACTTAATGATGGTAAATGGATTACACATGTACCTGAAGTGAAAGTTTTTTAATTATGATTTACACGTCAAACCCAAAGTTGCAGTATCTCTCTTATGCCAAAAAAATAGAAAAGGCTGTTAATAATGTTTTTAAAAGTAATAGCTATATTCTTGGAGAATATGTAAAAAAATTTGAAGTGGAATTTGCAAAATATATTAATACAAAATATGCAATTGGAGTCGGAAATGGAACTGATGCAATTGAACTTGTACTGCGTGCACTTAATATTGGCTATGGTGACGAAGTTATTACTGTATCACATACAGCGCTTGCTTCTGTTGCTGCAATTCAATGTGCAGGTGCGATACCAATACTTTGTGATATCGAAAAAGAATCATTTACAATAGACTCAATTAAATTATCAAAATTAATATCAAAAAAAACTAAAGCAGTTTTAGCGGTGCACTTGTATGGAACCTCCTGCAATCTAAAAGAAATCAAAAAAATCTGCAAAATAAATCGTATTCATTTAATTGAGGACGTCTCCCAGGCTCATGGTGCTCATTATATGAATAAGAAATTAGGATCAATAGGTATTGCTGGATGTTTTAGCTGCTATCCAACCAAAAATTTAGGAGCAATTGGTGATGCTGGAGTTATAACTACCAATAATAAATCCCTTGCAAAAAAACTTTATGCGATGAGGCAATATGGGTGGGAAAAATCAAATATATCAAACTATTTTGGAAGAAATTCTAGATTAGATGAAATTCAAGCTGCAATTCTTATTGAAAAGCTAAAAGTTTTAGATAAGAATAATCAGCTAAGAAATAAAATTGCACTGTACTACCAAAATAATCTAACAGAAAAAGTTGTAAAGCCTCGCGAACAAGATTATTCTGACCATGTTTATCATCTTTATGTGATTAAAACTAATTATGCCAAAAAATTACAAAAATACTTATTAAAATTTAATATTTCTTGTGGTATTCACTACCCATTGCCTGTTCATCTTCAGCCAGCTTATAAAGAAAAAATTAAAATTAAACATAAATTAGAAAATACTGAGAAATTAGTTAATAATATTATTTCAATACCTATTTATCCAGAATTAAAAATGAATGAATATAAGTTTATTTGTATGAAAATAAATAACTTTTTTGATAATGTCTCCAAAAAAAATTAACATAAAAAAAATAAATGAATCAAATGGAAGCTTATCAATTTTTGAGTTTAAAGACTCCATTCCATTTAATATAAAAAGAATATTTACTGTAAATACAAAAATAAATGTATCTAGAGGAAATCATGCTCATAAAAAGTGTCATCAGTTTATGGTTTGTATAAAGGGAAAAATTAAATTAATTACTCATGATGGTAAAGATAAAAATATATATGAATTGGTAGAGGGAGATGATTTTGGGGTTCATGTTCCACCTACTGTTTGGGCTGAACAAAAGTCAATAAATAAAGAAAATATACTACTAGTGATTGCAAGTGAAATTTATGATGAATCAGATTATATTAGAGATTTCAATGCCTATTTAACTTTTTTAAATAAATGAAAATTATAATTTCTGGAGCGCTTGGTCATATTGGATCTTTTTTAATTAGAAGACTTCCTGATTTTTTTATAAATAATGAATTTTTACTTATAGATAATTTCTTAACTCAAAGATATTGCTCACTCTTTGATTTGAATCATAATATTAAATATAAATTCCTTGAAGCTGATATAACTCAACTTGATCTAAGTAATTTAATAGAAGAAGGAGATGTAATTATTCATCTCGCTGCAATCACTGATGCTGCAAATAGCTTTAACAAAAAGGAGGAAACGGAAAAAAATAATTTTATTTCTACCAAAAAAATTGCAGATATGTGCATGGAAAAAAAAGCTAAATTAATTCACATATCATCAACTAGTGTATACGGAACACAAAATGATTTTGTTGATGAAAGTTGTAGCAAAGATGAATTGAAACCACAAAGCCCTTATGCTGAATGTAAACTTAAAGAAGAAAATTATTTAAAAAATTTATCTGATTTACAGTTTGTTACGTTAAGATTTGGAACTATTTTTGGGTTTTCTGAAGGGATAAGATTTCATACTGCAGTGAATAAATTTTGTTGGCAGGCAAGTATTGGCCAACCCGTAACAATTTGGAAAACTGCTTTAAATCAAAATAGACCTTATTTAGCACTAGTTGATGCACTAAAAGCAATCACGCACATAATAAAAAATAATTTGTTTAATAAAGAAATTTATAATGTTCTAACCCTTAACACTTCAGTTAATTCAATTATAGAAGTAATTAAAAAAGTTATACCTAATTTAAAAGTTGAATTAGTTGACAATGTAATAATGAATCAACTTTCTTATCATGTTCTTAATGATAAATTTATAAAAACTAATTTCGCTTTTTCTGGAAATCTTGAACTAGAAATAAAAAATACTTTACAAAAACTTACTTTTAAAAATAACTAATTTTGAATTTTAAAAATTTCTATCAAAATACAACTCTTATAACAGCAACCTATAATTCTGAAAAAGTTATCAATAATTTTTTGTCGCAAAAAATTTTATCTCTATTTAAAAAAATATTGATAATAGATAATGCTTCTCAGGACAAAACAATAGAATTAATTGAGAATTTAAAACTTAATAATGTACATATAGTTAAAAATAAAATTAATCATGGATACCCATATGCTACGAATATTGGTTATAAATTAACAAAAACTAAATATGCTATGTTAATTAATCCAGATACTATTTTTTCAAAAACATTTAGCGTTGATTTAATTGAAGGCTTAAAAAGAAATCCTGAATTTACTATAATTTGTCCATCTTTTTTTGGTGAATTTGCGATTAATAATTTTAATGGAAAAACGTTTAGTAATTCACAAATCAAAAATTTAAAAAAAGAAGATTATATATCGCAAATGCCTGGGCCATGCTTTATATTAAATAAACGAAAATTCGGAGATGATAAGTTCTGGGACGATAGCTATTTTTTTTATTTTGATGATAAAGATCTGATTCTTAGGCTTCGCAATAGAAAAATTGTTATGTATTCCCTTTATGATGCAATAATTGTTAACCTAGATAATAAAATAAACGAAAATAAGCACATACTTAAATTTAAGTCATGGCACTATGGTTGGTCTTATCAATATTTTTTGAATAAACATTACCCAAATCAAAAATTTATTGAATTAATTTATGTTATAAAAAGAATAATTACATATACCTTATTTTTAAATTTCAAAAAATTAATCAGGCAGTATTATATATTACGAGGAATGATTGCTTTTTATAGGGGCATTAATTCCCATAATGTTAGGGATTTAGGTCCATATTAGTATTTAAATAGTAATGATCCAAATCAAATTTAATCTTTTGATTAAGGCTCGTTTTCTGGCTCCTTGTAAATAACCTTTTTGGAATTACTCTAAAATCAAAACTTATTCGTGTTCTATTCTCAATATTTTTTACATTCCCATGCTTTAATCCAGAATCAAAAATAAGAAAATCTCCATAATTTAAGTTCATTGGTTCATAATCTTCTTTATCAAATTCACTTTCAATCCAAATAGTATTTGAATCAAATGCTGAGGTAATCGGTAGCCAAATATTTATCTCCTCTTGCGGGTGATTATAATCTCTGTCTCTATGCCAGCCACCAACAGCCATACTATTTGGAAAACTTACCCTTAGGGTTGGTTTCTTTTGAAAAATAAGATCCTCTTTAAAAATATTTTCAGCTATATATTTAACAAAAGAGTCATATAAAACAAAAAAATTGCCCCTATCATCAGAATGAATTGATTTATATCCCTGGTCAATTTGATATAAAATTTTATAAATTTCTTGATCTTGATCATTCTCAGGTGTTAAAACCTTGTTTAATAACAATTTATCTGAGAATATTTCATGAAGTAGATCTAATTTATTAATCTCAATATTTAAGAAATCTGAAAATAATTCAATGAAATTAAATTTAGAAGTATCAAAATTAAAAATTAACTTATTATTTGTTATATTTAACATTATTCAAAACATAATTATTTAAAATGAAAAAGATATATAGAGCTATTGTCAAAACAGGAATAATTTACTTTCTACCAAAAAAAATAGCAAGAAGTATAATCAAAAAAATAAAGATTAATTATATTTTTACAGATTTAAAAAAACTGCCTCCAAACAATTACCCAACAAATATAAATAAGGAATTTCATCAAAAAAATATTTCAACTTTTCTTAAAACAAAAGTTCCAAACTCTTATTGCTCCGGGATATATCTTAAGTCATATTTAACATTATTATTTAAAAAAAAATCAAAAATAAGATTGCTGGACTTTGGGGGTGAAAATATTGACCTGTATCTATATATTAAAAATTATTTTAGTAATATAAGATACGATATAGTTAACCAAAAAGAAATTTCAGCAAATCTTAATTATTTTAAGGAATATTATAGTCTTAATAGCTTAAATATATTTAATCAAATCCCAAATTTAAATAATAAATATAATTTTATTTTTATGGGATCAGTAATTCAGTACATAAAAAATTGGGAGATTATTTTAAGGAAATTAATAGACAATAATGCTGAGTATATCTATATTACAGGTCTTGTAAATTTTCATTCAAATTACTCTTCTTTCAAAAAAGAAATTATTGCAAAACAAATAAATTCATTTCCAAACATCAATTTTTTATATTTCATAAATGAAAAATTTTTAATTCAACTTTTTAATAAATCAAATTACCAATTAATTTTTAAAGAGAAAAATTTTGACTCGAACTTAGGTTTTCTTGGTTTTGAAGAAAAAATTTTAAATATAGAATATTCAGACTATCTTTTTAAAAAAAATTAATTTTTTATTTTTTTTGAATTAGAAAAAATCACATTATTAAATTTATTAATTTCAATTTGATGAAATTCATTTGGCATAAGTGACCATGTATTGTGTTTTTTAATATCTAAATTTCTAAATAAAGATAAAATTTCTTTATCGTAACTAACGTTATTAAATATATTGTTATTTTGAATAATATTTATTTGATTAGAAATCTTATTACAATCATCATTACTTTTTTCTAAACATCTTTTACCTGTATTAGTATCAAAGTAATAAGATACGTCTACACCTATATTTCTCATTTTTTGAGCGCAAGATAAAATTGTTTTATCTTTTAGGTCTGTATCAGGGGGAAATTCGATAAGAAGATCTTTATAAAATAATTTATTTTGTTTTAAAAAATTAAATAGTTTGAAACAATTATCAGAATTATTTATATTTTTAGCATCAATCCAGAAAGATAAATTTTTTGTAGATTTATTAATTAAACTTGAAATTTTTAGGCCACTTTTCTTTTCAATTGGAAAATGGAATACATCAAAATTATTATCATTGATTACTAAGTCGAATTCAAGACAATTTGTAACAAATTTTCCTCTGATTACAGATTCAAGATCATTTGATTCATGAAGACATAACTTTGTATCAGAATTTATTTTTGAAGTTCTATTAAATATATAGCTTCCGATAAAAGGGGTACCATAATTATCTTTCAAAAAATTATTAGTAATTGAAATTGATTTTTTTCCATCATTAGTATTCCTTACTAAAATTTCATTACGGTCATTTTGTTGAGATGAACCAAATTTATTAGGAAATAAAACTATATCGTTGAAATCATTTTCATTCGCTCCTGCCAATTCAGTAATTAAGGTGGGTAATTGTGTTAATAAATTTAGGTGTGGCGATAAACTTTGTTTTTTTATTTTTTTAAATAAATCGGGATATTCGCTATATGCACTCTTATTAAAATAAACTACAAGAGGAACAGCAAGAGTTTCAATCTCTGGTCTTCTGGAGTCATGGCCCTTCCCATTAAAAACGTTTTCTCCATGATCAGAAAAATAAATAAATATAAATGGTTTTGAGATTTCATCCATTAAATTAATTATTTGAACTAGAGAATAATCAATATATTTAATTGTTGAGTCATATTCTTCAATGATTTCTAAATTAGCCTCTTGAGGAAATCTGTAAATTTGATCTAAATTTTTATTATCATAATAGTTATCAACTCTGTTTTTAAAACTCTCCGGAATATTTTTTAAATATGGTCCATGCCCAGCATAGGAATGTAGAAAAAATATTTTATTACCTTTTTCTAAATCAATTTTCTTACTGCGAAGATTGTTTAGAAAAAAACCATGATCAAATGGTTTTGATAATCTTTCAGAATCATTACCCATAATTGAATTATTATTTGATGAAACTTTTTCTTTAACATTTTTAAAAATTATCGGGCTGGTAAAATTATTAAAGCCACCGCTACCTTGATTTGAAAATAAAATTGTTTCATATCCCAATGAATTAAATAAATTTATTAATGAAATTCTTTTTTTATCTTCAAAATCTAATTCTTGATTTATATCTCTTGTTGCTTCGAAAGATAATGATTCTAATAAACTTTCAGTGGTATGGGTATGTATGCTTAAAACATTATTAAATTTAATGAATTTATTATTCTCTTCATCAAGTAGTTTTAAATTTGGTGTTGTAAGCCTTGGATAATCATATATGCTCATATGCATTGCTGAAGTAGATTCTCCAATATATACAATTAAAGACACGCCCTCATCTAACTCATCAGTGGATATTTTTTCCTTGGGAATCTCTATAAAATTTTTTGAAATATTTTCAAAAATTACTGTATTTGATTTAAAAGAATTAAATTGCATATATAAAAATAATCCGAGACCAAATATTATTATTAATAATGCAAGTTTTTTATATCTAACGAGATCTATTCTCTTTGATAAAAATTTAAAGAGTAATGAAAGAGATATAAAAATCAAAATAATGTGCAAAAATCTTGAGAATTTAAAATAAAAATCTAAAGATTCAAGCGTTGAAAGATAAAAAGAAGCCTCATCAAAGTTAAAATATTGAGCTTCCATAAAGCTATCAGAACCGATATTACGCATCGCTCTGTGAATAGGAACAATTAATAATGAAGCTAAAAAAGCAAAAATATAATAGACTGGTCTCCTTTTTATATTAACAAGAATTGAAAGGCCTAGAATAATAAAAAAAACTGAAATGTATCCGAAATCCATTTAATAAAAGTTTATTTTTTCAAAAAAAATAATTTATATGCCTTAAGCTAAAATTCAATCTCCGAATAATACCTGAAACTTTAAGAACAATTTTCAAAATAGTTCTAATAAACTTATAATAAATCTTAGTTATTAAATTTATATCCTCGTTAAGTTTATGATGTTTGATTAAATAAAGCTTCTCATTAATATATGTAAGCAATCTTGACGATTTATCTCTAAAATCTTTTGCTACTATCTTCTCGCCTAGATTGGTAACTAACTTCGATTTGTTGGAACAAAGTTTTCTATTAATATTAAAAACTACAAATGATTCATAAAAAGAAATAGAATAAATATTCTTTTCATAATCTTTGTTATTAATAAAAAGACTAAATCTATAATTTGATTTATCAATTTTATTTTTTGCATAACTAATAAATGAAAAAAAAGAAGGGCCACCAAAATCTTTCATATATGATGTATGTGTATCCTCAACAACTAGAAGGCCGCCATCAACAATATTTTTAAGGGCCGATTCAACTGTTACTATTTGTTGCTCATAGGTATGGCCACCATCATCAAGAAGGACATTTATATTACCAATTTTATCTAGTGTTGACTTCCAAAAATTCTCATCGGATTGATCTCCAATATATATATCAAATCCATAGTTTTCCCATTTTTTTGCTTCTGGATTAAAATCAATGCCTATAATCTTAGCGTTCTTGCCAAAGAAATCTTGCCACATGAAAAGTGAGCCGCCATCTAATATTCCAATCTCTACAAAAACTATCTCTTTTCCAATTAAATCTTTAAAAAGGAGATCATATACATCAAAATAGTTTGAGTGCTTAACAGATTGAAATGGACTTTTTTTAAATGATTTTAAAGATGATTGCAAAATATGTTTCTTTTAATGATTAACCTTCGAATTTTAAAATATTAAAAATATGCTAACAATTCTTTTTTTTATGATTGACAAATATTTTTATCTAACCAGTTAAAATATTCAGTATTACCATCAATTAAAGGAATAAAAATAATTTCTGGTACATCATATTTATGATTCTTATTTATGAACAACTTTATCTTATCAGATAAAATTAATTTAGTTTTTATCATTAACTGATATTCAGTCACTTTTTTAATGCTATCTTCCCACAAATAAAAAGAATTTATTTGGCTAATATTTACACATCCCCCTAATCTTGAATTAATGATTTTTAATGCCAATTCTTCTGCCCTTGATTCAGAATCAATAGTTGTTAAGCAAAGGACAAATGATGGATTAGTCATAAATAAAAACTATATTTAATTCAATATATCTTAACCAAATTTGACATGTTGAAAAATTAAGATCAAATGGACATTTCACCTTCAACTTAACAATTACATACCCCATATTTATGATCAGGGATATTATTACAATCTATAATTTGAGCTTTAGAGGTAAAAAAATTATAAAAAAAATTAAATTCATTAAATCAGAATCGTTTAAATTGAAGTAATATTTTTTTTGCCAATGATGATTCAGTAAATTTATTTTCATATAAAAGTGATTTAAATTGAGCGTAACCATCAATCTTAGTTTTATTAATATTGGATATATTTTCGAAACCCATTGACCAATCCGCAAACTCTCTAGAATCAACATCTCTATTTTGCATCACTAAAATATGATTATGTCTTTCATCATTTTGAATATTAATAAATGTATTATCAACCAATGAATCCTCCCCCTCTAAAACTTGAATAAAAGCGCCATTATCATAGAGTAGCATGCCCGAAATATCATTTTTTTTATTATTCTCACGACTAGTTTTTAGAATATCAAGCAGGTCATCATCATCCATCTTCCTCACAGCCGAGCTAATATAAATAATTTGCCTCATAAATTTATCTTGTCTTAAAGTGCATCAAAATATCTTTAGCCTGCAATGGATTAATAAAATTCCAATTATGGACAGATTCAGTGAAATCCTTATATCCATCAATTTGTTTTTTGTCATAAAAATCTAGATTAATACAATTCATGGACCATGATGAAAAGTCACGGACCATGATCTCATCATCAAAAATTTTTATAACATTTGTGTGTCTTTCATCCTCTAGTATCTCAGAAAATAAAGCATGTACATCTTCTGCTTCTCCCTCAAGAACTTGGCAAAAGGTGCCTTGATCGTATAGAAGAAGCCCAGTGATATTTTTTTCAGAATTATGGTGGATGCTAGTTAAAAGAATCGCTTGAAGATCATCTTTAGA
>Ga0181580_10003772_pt1 | contig 12332 bp, 8 predicted proteins | sample 071ome_23_FD_132413 | JGI IMG/M metagenome (GOLD analysis project Ga0181580, IMG submission 132413) | Coastal salt marsh microbial communities from the Groves Creek Marsh, Skidaway Island, Georgia - 071403BT metaG (megahit assembly) | ecosystem: Environmental > Aquatic > Marine > Intertidal zone...
GTGTAGGACGGGCCCGCGCGCTCAAGCTCGCGTCCGTCGACGCTGAGCCCCGGCAATCCCTCAAGTGCGAGCGCAAGCATCGCCATACGGTGGCTTGCGCTCACCGCGGGCGCGTCTTTGAGCGGCGGCAAAGACGCCGGCATAAAACGCAAGGCTTCTAAGCCCAGGGCCTCACGGGCGGCGATCCCCCCCCGCAAATGACCGATGTGTACCGGGTTGAAGGTACCGCCCAAAATGCCTATTGCGGTCATCGCTTACTGACGAATGTGGCCATCGCCGAAAACAACATACTTGCTGGAGGTCAAGCCTTCTAGACCGACGGGACCACGAGCGTGCAACTTATCCGTCGAAATACCGATCTCCGCCCCGAGACCATATTCAAACCCATCCGCGAATCGGGTTGACGCGTTAATCATGACCGAGCTGGAGTCCACTTCTCTCAAAAACCGCATTGCCACCGAATGGTTCTCGGTCACAATGCTTTCGGTGTGCCCCGAGCTATAACGCGCGATATGTGCCATCGCTGCCTCGAGATCAGCGACGACTTTCACCGACAGTATCGGCGCGAGGTATTCGGTCTGCCAATCCTCCTCGGTGGCCGCCACCGTGATATCCGGGCTCAATGCCAAAGCTCTCTCACACCCTCGAAGCTCAACGCCCGCCGCCGCCAGAGCTTGGGCTATCGCGGGCAGTTGACCTGCCGCCGCTTCCGCCACCAACAGGGTTTCGAGGGTGTTGCAAGTTCCGTAGCGCTGGGTCTTGGCGTTTAGCGTAATTGCAAGCGCCTTGTCTGCATCGGCCTCGCCGTCAATATACACGTGACAAATACCGTCTAGATGCTTTAGCACCGGCACCGTAGCCGAACCGGAGATGCGTTCGATAAGCCCTTTTCCGCCACGGGGTATCACCAAATCAACACTCTCTGACGCGGTAATCAACGCACCGACCGCAGCACGATCCGTGGTGGTCACTACCTGTACCGCAGCCGCGGGTAAGCCTGCCGCGTTCATGCCTTTGGTCAGACAGGCGCCCAGAGCAAGATTGGACTCGATCGCTTCAGATCCCCCCCGAAGAATGGCGGCATTGCCGGCCTTGAGACAGAGACTCGCTGCCTCGACCGTCACGTTGGGGCGTGACTCATAAATGATCGCAATAACCCCGAGGGGCACGCGCATTTTTCCCACCCGAATGCCCGATGGCATGGTGCGCACATGATCAATTGCGCCGACGGGATCTGGCAACGCAGCGACCTGCTGCAGACTACTGAGCAGGCCTTCTAGACGAACCGGGGTCAGTTCAAGGCGGTCTAGCAAGGCGGCATCAAGCCCGGTTTCTCGGCCTCTCGCCATATCCAGTGCATTGGCCTCGAGAAGGCTATCTCTGCGCTCGTGAAGCGCCTCACAGGTCGCCAGCAGCGCGGCATTGCGACTGGCCGCACTGGCACCGGCAAGCACCCTGGCCGCCAGCTTGGCCTGCTGGGCCAGCTCGCGGACCTGCTGCTCGACATCGTTTGCTGTCATTGCCTGCTCTTTGGTTGCCTGCTGTGTCATGACCTGATCTTTGGTTACCTGTTTTTGGGTTTTCTGGTCTTTGGTTTTCTGGTCTGGGGTTGTCAGATACGCAGCCGTCAGTGGCGACACCCTGTTCACAAGCGGCGGATTATACGCCGCTTTGGGACGGGGCCGACACGGGCCAGGTATAAAAGTCAGTGACTTGCTGCCAGTGCACAGCGCCGTGGGGACCCGCGCCAATCACTCATTGACGGTATGTTGCAAATGCAGTTGACAATGATTCGCAATTGCATATGATGGCGCCATGTATGTATGTCTCTGCAAAGGTGTGACGGATAAAGCCATCGCTTCGGCGGTAGCCGCTGGCGCCTGTAGCTTTAACGCCGTGCAGGAGGCTCTGGGCGTCTCCACACAATGTGGCTCCTGCGAGGCACTGGCCAGAGCCATCGTCGCCGAACTCGCTCCCCTGCCCAGCAGCCAGTTTTATGAGCTGGCCACACCACCAGCTGCCCTTGCCTACGCCTGAAAACGCGGCTGAGAATCACAGTGATTCTCATTAAAAATTTCTTTTAAAATCATATATTTATTGCGGTTTTTGCTTGGCCAAGCCGATCCCTCACGCTATACTTTTGGCTCCAAAGCCACCCAGGGATATCCAGCATGAAAGGCGATGCCAAAGTCATCGAGCACCTAAACAAAATCCTCTACAACGAGCTGGTGGCAATCAACCAGTATTTCTTGCACAGCAAGATGTACAAAGACTGGGGGCTGGTCGAACTGGCCGACCACGAGTACCACGAATCCATAGACGAAATGAAGCACGCCGATGAGCTCGTAGAGCGGATTTTGTTTTTGGAAGGGCTACCCAACCTGCAGGACCTCGGCAAGCTGATGATCGGTGAAAACCCCCGGGAAATGCTCGAGTGCGATCTGAAGCTCGAGCACATTGCCCACGAGGATCTAAAAGCCGCGGTCGCTCACTGCGAGGCGGTAAAAGATTTCATTTCACGGGACTTGGTGCAGCGGATTCTGGATGCCGAGGAAGAACACATCGACTGGCTGGAAACCCAGCTATCACTGATGGATCGGATCGGGGAGCAAAATTATCTCCAGACCGCCATGAAAACGGTCAAACCGCCCGCGTGATCAACCGTTACCCTTGATCACCTCAGCCAGTTCGCCTGACTCATCCATCTCCGCGATGATGTCACAGCCGCCGATCAGCTCTCCATCGACCCAAAGCTGGGGAAAGGTTGGCCAGTTCGCGTATTTGGGCAGGTTGGCACGGATCTCTGGATTGGACAGCACGTCCACATAGGCAAAACGCTCGCCAACAACCGCTAGCGCCTGCACCGCTCGCGCGGAAAAGCCGCACTGAGGCTGGTTGGGAGACCCCTTCATGTAGAGGATCACACGATTTGCCGTGATTTGATCCTTGATGGTGTCCATAATGTCCATTGCGCTCTCCTGCGGGCCGTCGCTTGAGTCGGGTCGCGGGCTCATTCCCCTACCCCGCCCCTATAATGTGGGGTTTTTTGCAGATTACAAGCCCCCGAGAGCAGTTTGACCTTCTGAACACAACGAGTATGCTAGCCGGCTTTTTTACGCCGTCGTCTCCGCCAAACCATCGAGGAAAATCATGTCGGCCCTGATGCCCACTTACAAACGGTTGCCGCTGGCTTTTAGTCGCGGCGCGGGCGCCATCCTGTGGGATCAGCGCGGGCAGCGTTATCTGGACGGGTTGTCGGGTATTGCCGTGACCAATCTGGGGCATTGCCACCCGGCCATCACCGAAACCATTGCGACGCAATCAAGCACCTTGGTGCATACCTCCAATCTGTTTCGTATCCCGGCCCAGGAACGACTCGCCGCCGAACTCACCAGCGCCACCGGCATGGATTCGAGTTTTTTCTGTAACTCAGGCGCCGAGGCGAATGAGGCCGCAATAAAGCTCGCGCGTCGCTACGGCCATCAGCGCGGCGCAAAAATCCCCACCATAATTGTGTTGGAGAGCGCCTTCCACGGACGAACGATGGGCGCCTTGGCGGCCACAGCAGGTCATGTCATGCAGGCCGATTTCGAGCCCATGCTGCCGGGTTTTATCCGCGTGCCGCGGGAAGACCTGGCGGCCCTGAAAGCCTTGACCGACAACACCGACATCTGTGCTATTTTGGTGGAGCCGGTGCAGGGAGAAGGCGGCGTGCGACCGCTCACAGAGCAGTACCTGCGGGAACTCCGAGACCTGTGTGATAAGCAGCAATGGCTGCTCATGTTCGATGAAGTCCAAAGTGGCAACGGCCGCTGCGGGGCTCTGTACGCGTTTCAGCGGCTCGGGGTCGCCCCGGATGTGCTCACCACCGCCAAGGGCTTGGGCAACGGGTTTCCCATCGGTGTCTGTTTAGCCAAGGGCAATGCAGCCGAGGTGCTGGGAGCGGGCCACCACGGCACAACGTTTGGCGGAAGCCCGCTAGCCTGCGCCGTTGCCAGCACGGTAATTAACACCCTATCCAGTGAGACGCTGTGGTCTCAAGCGGACCCCATTCGACAGGCTATCCTCTCCGCCTTCGAAGCCGAACTGGAGGATGCCCGCGTCGTCACTGACATTCGTGGACTGGGCCTAATGATAGGTATCGAAACCGCGCTACCCAGCGACGGACTTGTTCAGCGAGCGCTCGACAGAGGCATTATTATGAACGTTACCGCAGGCAACACCATCCGATTGCTGCCGCCTCTGGTCATGTCACTCGATGAAGCCGGAGAACTGGGCACCGGCGTCGCACAGGTACTGAACCAAACAACCCGGGACACACCATGACACGTCACTTTTTGACCCTCAACGACCTCTCGCCGAACGAGTGCCGGGATCTGCTGGCTCGGGCAAGTGAACTGAAGACGCTGCAACGCGGCGGGATTGCCCACGCAAACTTTTCGGGCAAAGTGCTAGCGATGATCTTTGCGAAGGCCTCGACCCGCACCCGAGTGTCTTTTGAGGCAGGCATGACCCAGTTGGGCGGCAGCGCTCTATTTCTGTCCTCAGCTGACACCCAGCTGGGTCGTGGTGAACCGATTGAAGACTCGGCGCGCGTCATCTCCTCGATGGTCGATCTGGTGATGATCCGCACCTTTGCTCACAGCGACGTGGAGCGCTTCGCAGCCCATTCCCAGGTACCGGTCATCAATGGTTTAACCGATGATTTTCATCCCTGCCAGCTGCTAGCCGACATGCAAACCTGGTTTGAGCACCGCGGCGATATCGCGGGCCGTCGCGTGTGCTGGTTGGGGGATGGCAATAACATGTGCCAGTCCTACATGAACGCCGCGAAATTACTTGATTTCGAGCTGATCATAGCCTGTCCCGAGGGGTACGAACCTGCGGGCGATCTGCTGGCCCAAAACGGCGATCGCGTCCGCATCGTGCACGACCCCAAGGACGCTGTGCAGGGCTGTCATCTGTTAGTGACCGACGTATGGGCCTCGATGGGGCAAGAACAGGAGCAAAACATCCGGGCGCAGGCGATGGCGCCTTTTCAGCTCAACGCCGAGCTGCTCGCCCGCGCTGAGTCCGATGCCCTGTATATGCACTGCCTGCCCGCTCATCGGGGTGAGGAAATCAGCGCTGAACTCATGGATGCCGCCGGCTCAGTGATTTGGGAAGAAGCCGAGAACCGACTGCACGCGCAGAAGGCACTCATGGAGCTGCTGTTAAAATAGCCCGACTGTTGCTTCAACTCGCCGGCTGCTGGAACTCAGCGCGGGCACAGGTGACAAATTTATGAAAAAAAACCGCTGTCTATCCACACCCTATCCCCCGCCCTTCTTCTCAATATTTAAAACAATTTAAGCAATAGTTAGCACTTACCTGCGACCCTGCTAACACCCTGTCCACAGGAAATCCCCCAGATTTCGGTATTGCATTACGGCCCATACCCTCCTATCTTGGGGGTTGGGTGGCCATGAACCCCAACATATAGGGTTTTGGCCCCAAAAAGCGCTAGACTCAAACAACAACAACTCAATTCTGGAAATTGCAGGCCAGCTACTGGCTTTTTTTTGACATTGACGAGGCTCAAATAAGATGCAGACAAGCACAGAAGTAGGGACGTCAACGCCTTCTCCTGCCCCAACCTCAGACTCGAACACCGATGTAGGACAACAAGCAAGACTTCAGGCCACAGCACCCGGCCAGCTCCGCGTCATCAAACGCAACGGCACGGTGGTGACTTTTGAAGACAGCAAGATTTCCGTAGCGATTACAAAAGCCTTTTTGGCCGTTGAGGGTGGCACCGCAGCGGCGAGCAGTCGTATCCACGAAACCGTTGCGAAGCTAACCGAACAGGTCATGACAACCTTTAAGCGGCGAATGCCCTCTGGCGGCACCATCCATATTGAAGACATTCAGGATCAGGTGGAACTGGCACTGATGCGTGCCGGCGAGCACAAGATCGCACGGGACTATGTTATTTATCGAGAAGAGCGAGCCCGGGAGCGCGCCGCCAAAGCGGCTCTGTCACCGGAGACAGAGGCAACGGCTAGCACGATTAATGTGGTGCAGCCCGACGGCACCCGCGCGCCTCTGGATATCGCGCGGATCCAAACCATTGTTGGAGAAGCCTGTGCCGGTCTCACCGACGTCAGCGAAAATGCCATTATCGATGAAGCGCTGCGCAATCTTTACGATGGCGTAACCCCGACGGAGGTCAGTACCGCGCTGGTGATTACGGCGCGCACACTGATCGAACAGGAGCCCAACTTCAGCTATGCGGCGGCGAGACTGTTGCTAGACGATCTGCGCGCCGAAGCGTTGAGCTTTCTTGGCGTAGCCGAGACAGCCACCCAACAGGAAATGACCCAACATTACCCGGCAGCCCTCTCCGCCTTTATCGAGCGCGGCGTTGCCTTGGAGCTACTGTCGCCTGAATTGCTCGAATTCGACCTCGATCAATTGGGACAAGCGCTGCTGCCAGAGCGAGATCTACAGTTCAGCTATCTCGGCTTGCAAACCCTCTACGATCGCTACTTCATCCACGCAAACGATATTCGCATCGAGTTACCCCAGGTATTTTTCATGCGCGTTGCGATGGGGCTGTCTATTCGTGAAGATGATCGCAACGCGCGAGCCATTGAGTTCTACCAGCTGCTGTCGTCTTTTGACTACATGAGTTCAACGCCCACGCTTTTCAACGCCGGCACCCTGCGGTCCCAGCTCTCGAGCTGCTACCTAACCACCGTGCCCGATGACTTGTTCGGCATATATGGCGCCATTCAGGACAACGCCATGCTGTCTAAGTTCGCCGGCGGGTTAGGCAATGACTGGACGCCGGTACGCGCCATGGGGTCCTATATCAAAGGAACCAATGGCAAGAGTCAGGGCCTGGTGCCGTTTCTGAAAGTCGTGAATGACACCGCTGTAGCGGTAAACCAGGGCGGAAAGCGCAAAGGAGCAGTTTGCGCCTATCTGGAGACCTGGCACCTGGACATAGAAGAGTTCCTGGATCTGCGCAAGAACACCGGCGACGACCGACGTCGCACTCACGACATGAACACCGCGAACTGGATTCCCGATCTGTTCATGAAGCGTGTATTTGAAGACGGCGACTGGACTCTATTCTCACCAAACGACGCGCCCGACTTGCACGATCTCTACGGCACCGCCTTTGAAACCCGCTATGCCGAATACGAAGAGATGGCGCGCAACGGCCAGCTCAAACTGCACAAAACCCTCAAAGCACAAAATCTGTGGCGCAAAATGCTCGGCATGATTTTTGAAACCGGTCACCCCTGGATGACATTCAAGGATCCGTGCAACCTGCGCTCCCCACAACAGCATACGGGTGTCGTGCACTCTTCTAACCTGTGCACCGAAATTACGCTTAACACCAGCGCCGATGAGATAGCGGTGTGCAACTTGGGCTCGGTGAATTTGCCGCAGCATATCGAGAACGGCGCACTCAATGTCGACAAGCTACGAAAGACCGTGCGTACAGCGATTCGCATGCTCGATAACGTCATCGACATTAACTACTACTCGGTGCCGGCAGCAGAGCAATCCAATATGCGTCATCGTCCTATCGGCCTTGGCTTGATGGGTTTCCAGGACGCTCTGTACAAAATCGACGTTTCCTATGCCTCTGAAGGCGCCGTTGAGTTTGCCGATCGCTCCATGGAAGCTATCAGCTACTTTGCGATCGAGGCCTCCAGCGAGTTGGCGCAAGAGCGCGGACGCTACTCAAGCTATGAGGGCTCCTTGTGGAGCCAAGGCATTTTCCCGCTGGACTCGCTAGACATTCTGGTGCAACAGCGTGGCGAGCAGTACATCGCCGTTAACAAGGACAAAACCCTCGATTGGGATGCCCTTAAAACCAAGGTCGCCGCCAATGGCATGCGCAACTCCAACGTGATGGCTATCGCGCCGACAGCGACTATTGCCAATATCACGGGGGTTTCACAGTCGATCGAACCGACCTATCAAAACCTGTACGTGAAATCGAATTTGTCGGGTGAATTCACCGTCGTGAACCCCTACCTCGTTGCAGATCTCAAAGCACATGGGTTGTGGGACAAAGTGATGGTTAACGATCTCAAGTACTACGATGGCTCAGTGCAGTCGATCGACCGCATCCCCGCTGACCTCAAAGCCAAGTACTCGACTGCGTTCGAAGTTGAGCCACGGTGGCTGGTCGACAGCGCAAGCCGACGTCAGAAGTGGATTGATCAGGCGCAATCCCTCAACTTGTACATCAACAACGCCAGCGGCAAGAAGCTTGACGTGACGTATCGCATGGCGTGGTTCAGTGGCCTCAAGACGACTTACTACCTGCGCTCACTCGCAGCCACAGGAACAGAGAAGTCGACCGTCGAGACCGGTAAACTGAATGCTGTTTCATCAGGCGCCACGGCGGCGCCACAACCCGCACCGGTGCCCAAGGCGTGTTCCTTGGACGATCCGGACTGTGAAGCTTGCCAATAACCAAACCGAATGAATTAACGGAGTATGACAATGCTTACTTGGGATGATTACAACAATGAAGAAGCGCTGAATGCGACGCCACCGGCGCCGGTAGTCGATAAAGCCGTAGAGACATTGGCTGAACCAGCTCCAGCACCTGCACCGCAGGAGGCAGTCTCGGCAGCGAACCGTGAGGGGGTCGCCGCAGACGCCGAAGCGGCGGCAGCGATGGCCAACGTCGACCGCGCAAAAGCCGCACTCGAAGAGCTCGATGTAGCGCCTGGTCTCGAAGAACTAGAAATGGGCGCCGCTCGCGTCAGCGTCGATGAAAAAGCGATGATTAACTGCCGCGCCGATCTAAATCAGCTGGTGCCTTTCAAGTACGACTGGGCCTGGCAGAAGTATATCGATGGCTGTGCCAATCATTGGATGCCGCAAGAAATCAACATGACTGCTGACGTTGCTACCTGGCGTAGTAATGACGGACTGACCGAGGACGAGCGACGAATCGTGATGCGCTCCCTCGGCTACTTCTCGACAGCCGACTCTCTTGTGGCAAACAACCTGGTGCTGGCGCTGTATCGGCTCATCACCAACCCAGAGTGCCGCCAATATCTGTTACGGCAGGCCTTTGAAGAGGCGATTCACACCCATGCATACCAGTACTGCATTGAGTCCCTAGGTATGGATGAGGGCGAAGTCTTCAACATGTATCGAGAGGTGCCATCCGTGGCGGCGAAGGCTGCGTGGAGCATTAGCCACACCCACAGCCTTTCAGATCCAAACTTCCGTACCGGCACGCCCCAAACCGATCAGGAGTTGCTACGCAATCTAATTGGCTTCTATTGCGTCACTGAAGGTATTTTCTTCTACTGTGGATTTACTCAAATCCTGTCGATGGGTCGCCGCAACAAGATGACCGGTGTAGCGGAGCAATTCCAATACATTCTTCGAGACGAATCGATGCATCTCAACTTCGGTATCGATGTCATCAATCAGATCAAACTGGAGAATCCCAGCTTGTGGACCGAAGAGTTCAAGCAGGAAGCCATCCAGATGATTCTCGAGGGCACGGAGCTTGAAATCGCCTACGCCCGCGACACGATGCCCCGCGGCGTTCTGGGCATGAATGCGTCGATGATGGAAGAGTACCTGCAATTTATTTGCAACCGACGACTCAACCAGATTGGATTGCCCGAGCAGTTCCCCGGCGCGCAAAACCCCTTCCCCTGGATGTCGGAAATCATGGATTTGCGTAAAGAGAAGAACTTCTTCGAGACACGGGTTATCGAATATCAAACCGGCGGAGCGCTCAGCTGGGACTGAACAAATCCCTGCCAAAGATCCAACAAAAAAGCCGCGATTATCCTCGCGGCTTTTTTGTTAGCGCCGCCGTCTTTTCTCTAGCGAACACCGCCAACGGAATAAGCGCAGTGTTTATCCGACAAAAGCGGGTTGGTTAACGGGCGGGCACGGCCGGCAAATTAAAGTGGTATCGGGGCAGAGAATCTAAGATGGCGCGCCCATAACGTCGCGTCAGCAAGCGACGATCAAGCAGCGTGATTCGCCCGCTGTCCTCTTCGGTTCGCAACAAGCGGCCACTCGCCTGCACGAGTTTTAATGCGGCATCGGGCACGCTAATTTCCATAAAGGCGTTGCGTCCCTGCTGCTCAAGCAACTCGGCGTGGGCGGCATCTCGTGGATTGTCAGGCACCGCAAAGGGGAGCTTGGCGATGACAACATGGGTGCAATAAGGCCCCGGCAGGTCAACCCCCTCGGCAAAGCTCGCTAAACCCATGATCACGCTTGGCTTCCCCTCATCAACCAACTCGCGGTGGGTCTCTAGCAGCAAACTCTTGCTCAAACTGTCCTGAACCAGCAGCCGATGAGGAAGCGCCCCCTCCAAGCCCATGACCACGGCGTCCATTTGCCGACGCGAGCTAAATAACACCAACACGCCTAGGTCCTCGGCGATCAGCGTTGGCAGAAGGTCAATAATTTCGGCGGTGTGGGCATCGGCATCACTCGGCTCTTGTTGCAAGGGCGGGATGGAAAATACCGCTTGCTGGGTATTAAACGGGCTTTCCACACGCTTATAGCGCGCGCCATCGGGCAGCCCTGTCATGGCCTGCAGTCGATCAAATGAACCCAGTGAGGACAGGGTGGCCGAGGTCATAACCACCCCCGCGGCACGCTGCCAAATATGCTCCCTGAGAAGATCTCTCGCTAAAATCGGGCTCGCAAAAAAATCAACGCCCGTGCCTCCCCGCGACTGACGCAGCCACCGCACCCATGGATCCTCGAGATCCTGACTCACCGCCTCGGCATAGCTGCGCCATAGATCGAGCTGGCCCTGAGCACGAACAACCATTCCCTGAACATTGACCAGGTACGCGTCGAGGGTATCCCGCTGCGCTATCTCTATTTCATCGCGCCGATTATCAAGCGCAGCTTCGAGTCGCTGGGCGAGCTCCAACTGATGTGACCAAGCCGTTCCCAACCGGCCCGCGAGCTCCCTAAGCGCCTCCGGCGCAATGCCCAATTCAAAACGGTACTCCTCACTTTGCTCACTGTGTTGCGTCAGAAAATCCTCGGCCCAAATCGCTATCTCGTCATTGAGCTGACTCACATCCGCAAGGGTTATCTCAAACTGTTCAAGCACCGCCTGTTGTTGCGTGATCTCACCCAGATCACCACCCTGTGACCCAAGCCAGGTCGATGTATCGCGCAGCGCTTGACGGGTACTGGATGTCCTCACCATCAGGGTAAATTGACTGAGGCACTTGTCGGCGAGCTGATGGCCTTCGTCAAAAATATAAATACTGTCTTCGGGCGGCGGCAAGATAACCCCACCACCAAATTTCAGGTCCGCTAAGACAAGATTATGATTGGCAACCACCACATCAACATCCTGCAGTCCATCTCGCGCCCGAAAAAACGCGCACTGATTAATAAAGCCACAGCGTCGACCCCCACACTGCGCATGATCTGTGGTGACCATACGGCGCAGACTCTCATCAAGCACCGTGGGCCAACTGTCGAGATCGCCATCCCAACGGGACGCCGATAGCGATTCCACCATGGATTCCATGATCGGTCCGGCCTCCTCAATAGCCAGATCAGCCACCTCATCGGGGTACAGGGGGATGAGCGCCGGCGCCGACGCCCCGGCAAGATGGTGCTCTAGTTTTTGGAGACAGACATATCGCCCCCTACCCTTCGCAAGCTGCACGCTAAATGACAGACCACTGTGTTTTGCTATATCGGGTAGGTCGCGATAAATCAGCTGCTCCTGGAGCGCCACCGTCGCGGTAGCGATCACCAGCTTTTTCTCTCGAGCACGCGCAATGGGTAGGGCTGCAACACAATAGGCAATGGTCTTCCCCGTACCCGTACCGGCTTCTACCACCGCGATCGGTTCGGGCGCCTCAGGGTCACCCAGCGCATTGGCGACCTCGGCTATCATCTGACGCTGTCCCCAGCGCGGGCTTAAATCACGGTGCTCTATGAGTGCTTGATAAGCATCGCGAATCTCATCCTGTAACAGCGGATCCAGCAATCAGATTTCTCCAAGGGCGCGGCGCAGCGGATTGGCATACATCGCCAAGGCAAACGGCTGATGCTCCTCTGGCATAGCATCGATTCTTGCATCGAATTCCTGACGCGTAATGGTTCCCGGATATATATCGACATTGGGCACCTCATCGCTATTGCCAAGACGTTGCCAAGCCCACAGGGCGTTTTCAAAGAGTCGATAATGTCGACGCATGTGGTCATCTATCGCGTGAACCACATCCTCTATCGTTAGCGCTTCCGCGCTGATAGGGGAGCCAAAGCTCAAGTGCACGTTGCCTTTTTGCCCCGCAATACCTTTA